>Ga0163108_10000068_pt1 | contig 66292 bp, 43 predicted proteins | sample Fk1155metaG_FD_109644 | JGI IMG/M metagenome (GOLD analysis project Ga0163108, IMG submission 109644) | Marine microbial communities from the Central Pacific Ocean - Fk160115 155m metaG | ecosystem: Environmental > Aquatic > Marine > Oceanic > Photic zone | place: The Central Pacific Ocean...
CTGGTCGTTAGCTGGTCGTTAGCTGGTCTCATTGGCTGGCAATCGCTGCTGTTGCCGCAGCCCCTGGTAACGTCGTTGGATCCCCAGGAAGAGATAGACGAGGTAAGCGTTCGCGCCGAGCGATCCCAGTAAGCCAAGAATGGTGACACTTAACAGGAGCCAGGGGCGGGGATCAGCAACCTCCCCCGAGGAGGATGTGTCACTGGCGGATGTAAGTGGTGCCTTTGCCTTGGACACGGGCTTATCTCCGGTCTTGTTGAAAGTGGCCAGCTGAGTGCCGCCGAAAGTCGGTATGGCCGTTGCCGCTTTACCAGCCTCGTTTTGCAGGGGGTTGTTCGTGGGAACTGGACTGTTAGGAAATGGGGATTCGCTTGGAATGGGATCCAGTGGTTGCCGGTCAGGATCGGGAACCGGGACGAGTTTTTGTCGAACCGGTGTCGTTTGCGGTGCCGCTAAATCGTCAGCGGGAAGCGGTAGCGGTGCCGAAGGTAACCTAGCGGGGGCCTGTCGGGCTGGCGTCACGGGGAAATCAGTCTCGCCAATCGGGAAATCGGTAGGCGGCAGTTCGGCCTCAGGCAGCGGAGAGGATTTGCCTGGAGGCAATGGATTGTTGGGGAGCGGAAAGTCGGTGCTGTTGGGTGGCGATGGGTTCAAAGGTGTGACGGGCGGTGATGGGCCATCTTCGACGAAGGTCTTGACTGGCGGCGACGAAGTGGTTTCTTCCGGGTCTGGATCGGGTAAGGGTTGTTCTACTGGAGAGGAAAGCCCTGAAGTCAAGGGATCAGTCGGTGTCTGGAGATCGGGCTGAGGAGATTTGCCAACTCGCGGTAAAGGTTGGGAGCCGATCTGAATTCGGAATCGGCGCACACCCGCCACGTCTGGATGAATCTCACTAACGATCGCCTCGCCTTTTTGTAAAGCGATCAATAATTCGGGCTCGATTTGGATGATGTATTCCAGGGCACCGTCATCAGTGGTTTGCCAGCCATAGTCGACGCCTAGCGATGCGGCTGCTAGCACAATTGCGAGTCCTTGCATGGTCACTCCTTCTCAGACACGAAGTTTTCCGTTGGGTTGATGGTGTCATCCTATCGGCGGGCAGGCTTTTGAGTAAAGGCAGATTTAAAAACTGGCCGGTGATCGTGGAATCGATCTTGTTCGTTTTTGCCTTGGCTCGCACAATACATCTGTAAGTTTGTTAAATTCCAGCGCCAGCGGTTCGGGGACGGTTGAGGTGTCGTGGTGTGTAAAGATTTCGAGGAGAATTTCCGGTGACCGCGGATTTGGATCTATCGTCGGAAGACAGCCCCAAAAAAGTTCCGGTCGCCAAGCTCATTAAATGGGTGGTTCGTCTGGGTGTGATGGTGGCTGTGGTGTGGGGAATCGGGCGTTTTGCCGATGGTGCGCGGGAGGATCTGGTTGATACTGGATTTGACTGGCGCGCAATTCGCTGGCAATGGCTTGGCTTGTCGGGTGTGATTTACGCAGTGGGGCTGATGCCAGCTTGTTGGTACTGGCGGCAGATTTTACGTGCCATGGGTCAGCAGCCTGGGGTGATGGAAACGGCGCGTGCTTACTACGTGGGGCACCTCGGTAAGTACGTACCCGGCAAAGCATTGGTGGTTATTATTCGGACAGGTCTGATCAGCGGGCCGCGTGTCGATACGACGGTGGCGGCAGTCAGTATCTTTATTGAAACACTTACGATGATGGCCGTCGGTGCGTGCGTGGCTGCGGTTATTTTAATGTTTCAGTTTCCCGACTCTGGCCTGCTTCTGTTGGCGATAGGGTTAATGTTGGGAGCAGGGTTACCGACGTGGCCCCCGTTGTTTCGGTGGCTGGTAGCGAAGTTGCAGGTGAAACGCGCCAACCAGGGTATCGAGGAGGCATTACGTGGGATAGATGGACCTTTGATGCTTGGCGGTTGGTTAAGTCTGACCGCTGGCTGGTGTTTGTTGGGGCTTAGTTTATGGGCAGTCATGGAGTCGGTTCCACAGGTCGCGCTGGGATCGCACGCAGCCTTTTCGGATCTCCCCTTGTTTACAGCCTGCGTGTCCCTGGCGATGGTCGCGGGATTTTTGTCTCTGCTACCGGGCGGCGTCGGAGTTCGCGAATTGGTGGTCATGACGTTGATTTCTACGCACCCCGCTTATGGACCGGTTGTCGCAATCGTGTCTGCAGTTTTACTGCGATTTAGTTGGCTGATGGCGGAACTGGTTGTTTCAGCTATTCTATACATAGGTGCGCGGTCCGTGACCGCCACCGAAGAACCTGGCACGACCGGGTCTGTTTAACTCAGGGAAAGAAACGGGTCGCATGAAAATCTCCGCAGTCATTCCGGTCTATAACGAGGTTGAGAGCCTGGACAAGTTGCACGAGGAACTGTCGGCAGTAACGGCTGCAAATGGCTATGAATTACAGGTCGTTTTTGTTGATGACGGGTCTGACGACGGGTCCTGGGAAAAGATCGAGGAATTAGCTGCGCGTGATACCCGCGTGGAGGCCGTGAAGTTTCGACGTAACTTTGGTAAAGCGGCGGCGTTGAGCGCCGGCTTCAAAATGGCCCAGGGTGAATACGTGTTCACGTTGGACGCGGATCTGCAGGACGATCCGGCTGAGATCCCTCGATTCCTGGAAGCCATGGAGGGAGGCCTGGACGTGGTGAGCGGATGGAAGAAGGTGCGCCATGACCCCTGGCACAAGGTCGGTCCTTCGCGGGTTTTTAACTGGATGGTAAGTCGGTTGACCGGCGTGCGATTGCACGATCACAACTGCGGTTTTAAGTGCTATCGGCGGCCCGTACTGGCGGAAATCCGATTGTATGGCGAAATGCATAGATTCATTCCCGTGTTGGCTAACGCCAAGGGATGGAAGCCTGGTGAGGTCGTCGTCAATCACCGTAAACGGCAGTTCGGTAAATCAAAATACGGCGTTCGACGGATCGTGAAAGGTTTTTTGGACTTGTTAACGGTAAGTTTTCTAACCGGTTTCGGGCAGCGCCCGCAACATCTCCTGGGCACGCTGGGACTCATCGGTTTCACCGCGGGCGCCTTCGGTTTGAGCGTGTTGACAGGACGTTGGTGCGTGGACCGCATTTGGGAGTTTGACAATCCAATTGAATTGCATAAACGGGCTATCTTCTACTATTCGATCGTTTCCCTTTTGTTGGGCGCCCAGTTGATGTCGGTAGGAATCCTGGCCGAAATGCTGACGGCGCAGCGACGTCATGTGGAAGATGAATATTCCGTATCAGCCCGTGTGGGTACCAGAGATACGAGTACGGACGAGTCTTAGCTTCGCAAAGACGGTGCGCGTTACCGGTCCTGGCGGGGTAGGAATTTGAGGAAGCAGCATGGAATTAACCCGTGATGACCCTGGACGTTCGTTTCGACGCAGCGTTTACTGGTTGCTGGCCATCGCGGCGCTATCGAGCGCCGCAGGGCGGATTATGGCTGTGCGGGCAACCACCGGGGAAACCCCGATGCTTAGCGCCAACGACCGAAGTCGCTGGTGTACGATTGCTGCATTGGTTAACCACGGAACCTATGAGATCGACGCACTAGTCGCCCTCCGGGACGCACAGACGAAGCGGCGTCATTGGCACAGTATCGACATGGTCCGGCACCGTGGCTACGACGGACGGGAACATTATTACTCGAGCAAGCCTACCCTGCTGCCAACGCTGCTGGCGGGCCAGTATTGGCTGATCCAGAAGACGTTGGGACTTGATATTGTCAAAAACCCGTTCTACGTCATGCGACTGATGCTCGTTTTGACCAACGGTTTTTTGCTGGGACTGCTGTTCCTGTCGCTGGCCAGTATGCTCGAGCGTTACGGGAAAACCGATTGGGGACGGATCGGGGTCTTCGCGGTTGCTACCTGGGGTACCTTTCTGACGACTGTTGCGGTGACGCTCAATAACCATTTGCCGGCCGCGGTCTCCGTGCTGCTTGCTGTTTGGTTGGCGTGTGGGATTAAGCGGGCATCATCTCCGGGTTATTGGTCCTTCCTGGCGTGTGGGATGGTAGCCGGTTTTGCGGTCGCCAACGAATTGCCCGCACTTGCTTTTCTTGTGCTGCTGGCCGCCTGGCTTTACCGTCTTTCGGCACGGTACATGGTGAGCGGTTTTGTCCCAGGTGTTTTGCTGGTTTCGCTTGCGTTCTTTGGCACGAATTACCTGGCCCATGGTAGCTGGAAACCAGCCTATGCCCACCGGCATGACGGTCCGTTGCTTACCCAAATCAATCAGGAGGCGGCCCGCGTGGTTGACCGTAATGAGGGCGCCGAACTGGAAATTGATTACGAGGTTCTCAATCGCGCCCTGGAGAAGGACTCGGTCGTGATCGACAGGTCCGCCATTGTCGTCGCCACTGGGATAGCGAACCGTTGGAACCTCTGGGACCGACGTAGCCAGACCCGCCTGGCGTTGGTGCAGGACGGGGGCCAGGTTCGGGTCCATGAATGGGGGAACTGGTACGAGTATGCCGGCAGTTATTGGAACAACCCGCAGGGAATTGATCAGGGTGAACCTTCTCGGTTCGCCTACCTGTGCAACACGCTTGTCGGGCACCACGGCGTTTTTTCCCTGACGCCGGTTTGGCTTTTGGCAGTTTGGGGCTCGGTTTGCTGTTGGCGAGTACCGGGCCACGACCTTCGACCGGTGGCCGTCAGTGCCTTCCTATTGACCGTCGTGTGTGTCGGCTTTTACGTGGCACGCCCTCTCAACGATCGAAACTATGGTGGTGTTTGCTGCGGTTTTCGTTGGTTGTTTTGGCTCATCCCAATATGGACAATCTGTTTGCTACCGGCCTTGGATCGTGTTGCTAGCAGCGGTTGGTTGCGACGTGTTACGTGGCTGGCCCTGGCCGTTAGCGTGTTCAGCGCAACGTATGCTTCGATGAACCCTTGGTCCCATCCTTGGATCTATCAGCTTTGGGTGTTCCTTGGCTGGTTGCCGGTTTGAAGCCGACGGGGTGTTAAAACCGGTGTTGCGGTAAATGGGTAAAAGGCCGATCATACGCCCGGTGGCGTTTGTAGGCGATCCGTTTCAATGATTGTGTCTAATGATCTGGCGGTTAGCCAGGTGCCGGTTCAAGGAGGAACTCGGGATGAGAGTTATTGGTCGTAGCACGGGTGCTTTGTCCTTGATGGCCTGGGCGGTAATGTTCAGTGCGGGCTGTGGTTCTGACAGTGCCCCGGAAGTTCCAAAGGCGAGTGTCAGTGGTTCGGGATCTGGTAGCGGCCAGGAATTGAGCGATGACTCACCGACTGCGTCAGCTGTGCAATTGCAAGCGGAAGAGGCGATGAATGACTCTCCCGCGCAGGCCCCCGAGAATCTTTTTCCGGAAGTCTTGGTGCGAACTTCCCTGGGCGATCTTCGCATTCGACTAAACGCTGAAAAGGCGCCGCAGACGGTTTCTAACTTCCTGGCAAATTATGTCGATCGCCAGTTTTATGACCAGACCATCATCCACTATGTGGACGATGGCTTTATGATCGCTGGTGGCGGATACCAGGTAGATTACCAGCCGAAGGTCGCACGTACCGCCATCCGGCATGAGGGTGATAATGGACTAAAGAATGTTCGCGGGACAATTGCGATGGTGCGTCACGCAGAGTATATCCATAGCGCTAAGTCTGAATTCTTTATTAACCTGGCTGACAATTCCTCGTTGGATTATCAGGATACAGAGGATGCTGAAGCGGAGTCCCGGGATCCGGCCAGCTATGGTTACTGTGTTTTTGGTGAAATCGTGGAAGGATTGGATGTGCTGGACCGAATTGGCGGGACGCCAGTCGTGGATAAGGCAGACTTCCCGCGGACTCCCAGTACTGCCGTGATCATTAAAAAGATCGAACGAATTAGGTAATCGTGTTTGGTCAATCGGTGCTCCTGGAGCAGGTGGTTTGGGACGCATCAAGGATCGTTGTTCGGTAGCGACTGGCCACGGGTTTTGCCTAAGCCCACCGGGTTTGCGAAAAGTGTTGGCATTCTTTAGAATCTCGACAGCCCAGTTTTATCCCATGGTGGCTCTACGGTGAAAGGAAATACCGTCATGTCTCAAGCCACGTATTTTTTACAACGTTGTCCGACATGCGGTCGGCAACTCCAGGTGCGGGTTGAATACCTCGGTCGCAAGTTATCCTGCGAACACTGCCAGGGTTCATTTGTCGCTGCGTTCGAGTCAGCTTGTGGTGAAGCAAGTTCGGAGACCATGACGCGCGCCGACCAGTTATTGGTCGCTTCAGAGCGTCCGCAGCAGTAACGGTCGGCTGCCGATCTTCAGCCAGCTGCTTGCTGCGTGAGCACGCTTTGCAGGTCCGTGAAGAATCCCGGGTATGTTTTTTCCGTACAGCCGGGGTCTTTGATCATCACCCCGTCGACACGTAGACCGGCGAGCGCCAGGCTCATGGCCATCCGATGGTCCTGGTAGGTTTCTATTTCAGCCGGATGAAGGGTAGCCGGTTCGATCGTCAAACCATCCTCGTGCTCGTGGATGGTCCCCCCAAGTTTTCGCAGTTCCCGGGCGAGGTCCCCGATGCGGTCGGATTCCTTATGGCGAATGTGTGCCACATTGGTAATGGTGGTAGGGCCGTCCGCGAAGAGTGCTACCACTGCCAGGGTTTGAACGGTGTCACTGATCGTATTCATGTCGACGGTGACGCCTAGAAGCGAACCACCCGTGACCTTGATTCCGTCAGCCATGTATTGCACACCGCATCCCATCACTCGAAGGCATTCGCAAAAGGCGACGTCACCCTGGAGTGCATCGCGTGTCAGTCCCTGCACGGTGACATGACCGCCTGCAATCGCTGCTGCTGCCCAGAAATAACTCGCCGCCGAGGCGTCCGGTTCAATGTTGTAAGTAGCTCCCTGGTAGGCCTGGCCGGTCTCTACCTGGTACGCAGTGTCCGTGGGGTGGGTAACGTGGACGCCGAAGGCCTCCATGACCCGCTCGGTCATGGTGACGTAAGGTACTGAGACGAGCGGCGTGTCCAGTTGCAGGGTCACTGTGGATTGTGCAAACGGAGCCGCCATCAAGAGTCCGCTCAGGAACTGGCTGGAAATATCCCCGCGAATCTGAGCTTTTCCCCCGGGGAGGCCCTCGGTATCGATCACGATGGGCGGGCAACCATTTCCGTGTGTGGATTCGCCGCGGACACCGAGTTGCCCGAGAGCGTCCAGCAGGTCCTGTGCAGGGCGTTCCCTCATGCGGTCGGTTCCGTCAAGGCGATAATGACCGGGTTGAGTAGCCAGCAGTGCTGCCAGGAATCGGATCGTGGTTCCGCTATTGGCCACATCGAGGTCCAGTTCGTGGCGTGTTTCGATAGGCTTGGCAGGCGAGACGGTGAGCGTGGTCCCTGCGGGCCCTGGCTCGATGGAGACGCCCAGCTTACGCAGCGACTGGATCATGACCAACGTGTCTTCGCTGGCCAGCGTGCCGTTTAATCGTGAAGGTCCCTGGGCCAGGGCGGCACATACCAGCGCCCTGTTGGTAATGCTCTTGGATCCTGGTGGTTGGATTGCAGCCGCCAGGGGAGAGGAAATCGATGGAACACGAAAATGGTCAGTCACGGCGTGAGGCCTACTGGAAGAGAGGTCAGGGACTGGGTTTCTTAGGGAGAAGATGGTCGCGAAACCATTGGATCGTCTCGCTGCTGGCGGTCTTGGCATCTTCGCCCCGAAAACCGTGACTTGCATCCTTGAGAGTGATCAATCGGGATTTCACCTCGTGATTCTCGAATTCCTTGAGAATGTTGAGACTGTGGTCGATAGGAACGAGTTTGTCCAGGTCGCCGTGAATCAATAGCGTGGGGGCATCGTCCGGCGTGACCTTCAGGATGGGTGAGTAATCACTGGCCTTCTTGGCTTCAAAGCGGAGCGCTGGGTAGTTCTGGTAGTAGCGAGAATTGACATCGGTCACCCAGGGACGCAGGTCAGTGGGGGGGTAAAAGGCGACCACGGCGGAGACATGACTCGAGTTCCGCTGGACCGGGTCGGGTGAAGCAGGGTTTCCGCGGTCCGCGGTGGTGCCCAGCATCAATGATAAATGACCACCGGCACTGCCACCGTAAACGCCCAGTCGGTTGGCATCGACCTGGTATTTGGCAGCATGGTGGCGTACGTGGCGCACGGCGAGTCGGACGTCTTGTACGATCTCTGGTATCAGGTACTTGGGGCTGCTGCCGTGACGAACGGCAAAGACGGTGAAGCCCGCCTTCCGCAGCGGCGCAAAGCTCACCTGGGAACGTTCCGGTGGTATATAAACGGAGTACCAACCCCCACTTACCATGAACAGGACCCCAGCGCCATTGGGCTTCTCAGGAAGGAAGACGTCCATCGTGAGGGCCAGTCCGTCCTTGTGGCCGTAGACGACGTCAGGGATGATCTGCGGAGGTGCTTGGGCCTGCATGACGCCTGGCGTCAGGACCAGCGTGAACAGAGCCAGGAGCAGTTGTGGGGAGCGAATCATAATTTTTGCAACCTTAGGCGGTTGAGCTATCTCGGTATCTTAAAACAATAAAAAACCAGTGTACGTCATTGTCCCGACGTGTTGAAGGCAGAAACTTGCTTTTCATGGGGCTGACTGTTGGTCGCGGGGTGTTGAAAGTCTTGCTGGGGAAGGGTATCAAGTAGTCACGTGAAGTTGGTAAATCGACTGTCCAGGAGGAAGGAGAGCGAACGTGGTACACAACCAGGGTAGATCGCCGGGATGGCTTGGGGTGACCATGACGATCCTGTTGGGCAGTTGGATTTTTGCAACGGCCTCGGATGCTGAAGAGTTCAAGATATCCAGGGGCGACCGGGTGGTTTTCCTTGGCGCGACGTTCATCGAACGCATGCAGGATACCAGTTACGTGGAAACCGAGTTGACCATGAGGTTACATGGATCTGCGATTACATTCAGGAATCTCGGCTGGAGTGGTGATACGGTCGGAGGGGTCTCGCGTGCGGTTTTCGGGAAGCCAACGGACGGCTTTACCCGGTTGATGCGAGACGTGAAGGCCACGCGTCCCACGGTCCTGGTGGTTTGCTACGGTGCGAACGAGGCTCATCGCGGGCCGGAGGGATTAGCGGACTTCGTCAAAGGCGCCAGCCAGTTGCTTGACAGCCTTGAGCCACTGAATGCGCGAATGGTCATCATGTCACCAATAGCCCACGAAACACCGGATGCTCCGTTGCCGGCGCCAACCCGTTATAACCGTAGCTTGGCCAGCTATACCTCCGCGTTGAAATCAATTGCGGAAAAACGTGGTTATCACTTTATTGCTACCCAGGCGGTTGCCAACGCGACGTCGGGTTCTCTTACCGATAACGGAATTCATCTTAGTGATCGCGGCTATTGGGCCCTTGCACCGGGTGTCGCATCCGCGCTGTCAGCCGGCAGGCGACAGTGGGCCGTGACGCTGCAGGCTGGCAAATCGCAAGGGGAATACCGCGGCGTGGCTGTTTCCGGGGTCAAGTCTACTCAGGATCGCATCGTGTTCGATGCCCTGAGCGATCGGCTGCCTTCACCCGATGCACCTCGCGTGTTCGACACGAAGACAGCCTGCCTGCCGGCGGAAGCGGAAGTCGGTAAACGGCATCTCAGGATCAGTGGGCTGGAGGGGGGCGAGTACACCATCCAGGTCGATGGAGTGGCGGTGGTACGCGCTAGTGCAAAAACCCTGGCTACCGGGCTGTCTCTCGATGCGTCCTGGGAGCAGAAGCAGGTGCAGCGCCTGCGTGAATTAATTGTCGCCAAGAATAGATTGTATTTCCATCGGTATCGTCCGCAAAACGAGACCTACCTGTTTCTTTTTCGCAAGCGTGAGCAGGGGAATAACGCAGTTGAAATACCACAATTCGATCCGCTGGTGGCGGGCGTGGAGCTTAAGATCGCGGACGCCGCCAAGCCGGTGAAGCATCGATTTGTGATCGTGCGATCCAAGAAGTGATTCCGTCTGGGAGAATTAAGAATGACGCATGTCGTACGTAAAAGAGAGCGAGTTGCGGGCGTGGCCCGTGGTTTTCGGTCGCGGCAAGTGGCCCTGGTGCTGATGCTGGTCGGGCTGTTGGGACCAACGGTGCATGGGCAACGCAACCTGAAAGATATCCCGGTGCCGGATGCCGAACTGGAACGCAAAAGTTTTATTGTACCGGACGGGTTCGAGGTCAATCTCTATGCATCCGATCCGCAAATCGCTAAACCGATCCAGATGAATTTTGATGCGCAGGGGCGACTTTGGATTGCCAGTAGTTCTGTCTACCCGCAGATCAAGCCAGGCCAGGTAGCCAATGATAAAATCCTGATTGTCGAGGATCGAGATGGAGATGGACGGGCGGATCGGACGAGCGTTTTTGCCGACAAGCTGTTGATTCCGACCGGGGTCGTTCCAGGTGATAACGGCGCGTACGTGGTCAATAGTACGGAACTAATTCACGTGCAGGATACGAACGGGGATGGCAAGGCAGATCGTCGCCGGGTGGTCTTGTCGGGATTTGGTTCCGAGGATACGCACCACCTGCTGCATACGTTGCGGTGGGGTCACGATGGAGCGTTGTATATGAACCAGTCGATCTATATCCATTCACACGTGGAGACCCCGTATGGGGTCAAGCGACTGGGCGGTGGAGGAATCTGGCGTTTTCGACCGGACACGCTGCAGTTGGAAATTGTGTGTCGCGGATTCGTGAACCCCTGGGGGCATCATTTCGATCATTGGGGGCAGTCGTTCGCGACGGATGGAGCCTATGGGCATGGAATTAATTACGTGTTTCCAGGGTCCGTGTTTGTCACGGCTCCCGGCGCCAAGCGTTTCGTGGCCGGCTTGAATCCTGGCAGTCCGAAGCATTGCGGCCTGGAAATCGTAGGTGGGCGTCACCTGCCGGGGGATTGGCAGGGGAACATGATTACCAACGATTTTCGAGCCCATCGTGTATGCCGATTTGTAGTCACCGAAGATGGTGCTGGTTTTGCTTCACGCCAGGAAACGGAGCTGATCAAATCAAAACATCAGGCGTTCCGGCCGATTGATGTGAAGATGGGGCCGGATGGGGCGATCTACATCGCGGACTGGTATAACCCCATTATTCAACATGGTGAAGTCGACTTTCGGGACCAGCGTCGGGATCACGTTCACGGACGTATCTGGCGTGTCTCGGTCAAAAAGCGTCCGCTGGTCAAGAATCCAGGACTGGTGAGCAGTTCCTGCGAACAGCTGCTGGATGCGTTGCAGAGTCCCGAGGAATGGATTCGATTGCACGCCAAGTTGCAGTTGAAGAAGAAAGATCCAGTTGAAGTACGATCGGCCCTCAACGCATGGTTAGCTAAAGGCAAAGCCGATTCAGATGGCTATTGGCACGATCGGCTGGAGGGGCTTTGGGTACTTCAGTGTCTCAATACAATCGACATTGATTACCTGGCCGCCCTGGTTGGCTCTCCGGACCACCGGGTGCGAGCAGCTTGCCTACGCGTGGCGTCGCAGTGGATCGAGGATAGTCGACTGCAGACCGCGATAAATGCGGGCGCCGGGGACCAGGATCGCTTGAAGCAAATGTTGTACAAGGGCGTGGGTGACGAACACCCGCGGGTTCGACTGGAGGCCGTACGGGCCTGGGCGCGAATTCCCAGCGTTGAATCTGCTGGTCAGGCCCTCAAGGTGCTTGATCAACCGATGGACCGCTTCCTCGATTTTGCGCTCTGGCAGACGATGCGTGATCTGCGCAACCAGTGGCTTCCCGCGGTGCTGTCTGGCGAGATTGCCATCGATAAACAGATCCCTCACTGGGTATTTGCCATGCGTGCTGTGGAGGCAGGGGAAGCGATCCCGGTGTTGATGAAAGTGGTGCGTAATAACCCGCTCAATCCGCAGCAAACCGAGGATGCCCTTTCTGCAATTGCGTCGCTGGGTGGACCAGCAGAGATGGGCCAGTTGCTGAAAATGGCCACGAGCCGAGATGCCGCGATTTCCGGCAGTCGACAGGTAGATATCCTGGCCTCATTGGTCAGTACCAGCCGACAGCGCAAGTTGCGGCCTGCTGGAAACCTGGCGGAGGCAGCTCACTTGCTCGAGTCGAAAAACGCCAGGTTGCGGGCAATCGGTGCGGAGGCCTGTGGGCTCTGGAAACTCAACACTCAATTCGAAAAGGTTAAGGCCATGGCGGGGGATGCCGGGGAGGTCTCGCTGGTTCGCGTGGCTGCTATCCAGGCCCTGGCTTCCTATGGTACGCCAGCATCGCTGCAGCAAGCCGTCCAGTTGGCAGGAAGCGCCCTGTTAACCCGGGAACGCGTGGCCGCCGTGAATGCGGTGTCCAGGGTGTCTCCGCAAAAGGGGTCGCAGGTGGCTGTCAAATTGCTGCAGGAAGCGCCTGAAGACCTGATCGTGGCAGAGGTAGTGAAAGAACTGGTGTCGCGCAAGGGTGGTGAAACGATACTGGTCCAGGCCCTGGAGGGGGTTAAGCTCAAGACGGATGTTGCCAAGCTGTTGATCCGGGCCGTCCGAAACACGGGACGTCCGTCGGAGCCTTTGTTGAAGGCAATCAGGTCCGCTGGTGCGCTGGCTGAAGGGGGTTGGAAGCTGGATGCCGAGTTGATGCAGTCATTGCTGGTTAGTGTCGAGAAAGAAGGTCAGGCGAAGATCGGAGAATCAATTTACCGGCGCCGCAACCTGCAGTGTGCGAATTGTCATGCCATTGGTGGTGCCGGTGGGAAGGTCGGACCCGACCTGGTCAGCATCGGCGGCAGCGCCAAGTTGGATTACCTCGTGGAATCACTGCTGCTGCCAAACAAAAAGGTCAAGGAGAATTTCCATTCTCTGCAGGTCCTGTGTGAGGACGGGCGTGTTGTCAGCGGTGTTCCCATTCGTCAAAACAAGAAGGAACTGGTGCTGCGAACCGCGGAAGATAAACTGGTCACGATCCCGGTCTCCATTATCGAGGAGTCTCGCGAGGGGCGTTCCCTGATGCCGGACGGTACCGTAGATACCTTAACCCGCGCCGAGCTTGTTCACCTTGTGCGTTTTCTGTCAGAACTTGGCAAGATAGGTGAGTTTGCAGTCGGCAAGGAGCAGGTAGCACGTCGCTGGCAGGCACTTCTCGCTAGTCCTGAGGCAAGTTTCAAGCTCCTTCGCAGCAGTTTCGATACCGCAGCCACTGATGATCCTGCCTTGCAATGGGAAGGGGCCTACAGTTCCGTCTCGGGGTCGCTTCCGGTAGACGCCTTGCCTCGTTTTGAAATGCGCAAGCGTACTAATCCCACGAGTTTCGTGCGGGCCGAACTTGTGGTAACGACCGCTGGAACGATCCAACTGGTTTGTAAAGATACCCAAGGCCTTTCGCTCTGGCTTGACGGTCGACCGCGGCCATTGCTAGCAGCCAATCAATGGGAATTGACCCGCGGACGACATGTTATCACGCTAGCTGTTGACCGGCAGGTGCGAGTTTCACCGTTACGGCTGGAGTTGTTGCCGGTCAGTAATGGTGCACAAGTGCAGTGGCAGACAGGGAAATGACGCGAAAGATCTCTTGACCCGTTTGGTGACAACTGGTAATTACCGCTCCTCAGAATCAAGTGAAGCCGATATGGCTCGCGACATAGAGGAGATAGGGTGAATCGTCTTTTTGGCCTGCGCTGGCAATGGGCCCTGATTGGGTGCTTGGTAGCACCGACGTATGTCGGTGCACAGCCTCGGCTGCGCGTAGCGCAGCAGGAAGCAGCTCAGCCGCCGAGTAACCCTCCAACGGCTATTCCCGATGTCCCGGCAACCCAGTTTGGTTCTCCCAAGGGGGCTGATCCGTACGTTCAGAATCCGGCTGCGAGCAAGGCGGTTCCTTCCTTGCTGGATGCGCCGGTACCGCCGGTTTCGGGCGCTCCGGCGGCACCCGGTTTCGCCGCGCCCGGTAGCGGTAATGGTGCATTGGCACCGCCGGCTTCGGATCCTTGGCAGGGTCAGGTGTATGATCCGGCCACGGGGGCTAACAACGCGCCTTCCCTGAATCTTGTGCCGCGCGATACGGATGGTTCCGTTTTCTGGGGAGAACCGATCCGGTTTCTACAGGGCCCACGAGTACGTTATACCTGGTTGGCTGGTGGCGACACCAGTTCGTCGCTGGACATCAGTGACCTGGATGCATCGATCGTTTTTGCGATTCCAAACTTTCTGCGGCGGGGCCAGCCGTTTTACGTGGCTCCTTCCTTTGGATTGCATCTGTGGGATGGTCCGCGGAGGCCGAACCCGGCGGACTTGCCGAGCAAGGCCTTCAGTGCTTACCTGGATTCCGGCTGGCGCTCTGATCCGAGCAAGAACTGGTCCACGGAGCTGGGCGTGCGGGTGGGGATTTTTACGGACTTTGATACGTTTACCACGCATAGCTTGCGTATTCTTGGCCAGGGCCTGGTGCACTGGCAGGCGACGCCAGCCGTGAAGGTTCGTGCCGGTATTGCCTACCTCGATCGAAATGGCGTCAAGGTGCTTCCTGTAGGCGGCTTGCTGTGGGAGCCGAATAACCAGACTCGGTTCGATTTCTATTTTCCGACGCCGAAGCTGTCGCAGTATCTGACCACGCTGGGTAACTACGATTTCTGGTGGTACGTCGGAGGTGAGTTTGGTGGCGGTGCGTGGACGATCAAGCGTGCCGATGGCCGGAACGATCGCGTGGATATTAATGACGTACGGCTAACGTTGGGGGCGGAGTTTGGTGGCCAGGCGCTGTTGGCAGAAGGCCGTCGGCTCGGTTTCCTCGAGTTGGGTTACGTGTTTGCTCGCGAGGTTCGGTATGTGAACTCGCCTGGCGATAGCTTTGACGTGGGCAGCACGATCATGTTGCGGACCGGAATCGGCTACTAACGTCGAGATTGGATCTGTCGGCTTCTTTGAGATCAGGGTTTGCCCCGTAGATTGAAATTGCGCCAGTCCGTGGTGTCGTCAAAGGAACCAAGGCCGACACGGCCGGATTTAAACGTCTTGTCGGAGGCGGTCATGATCGGTGATTTCATGTCGTCAAAGTAGACCTGGATGGTTCCATCGGCTGGTTTGCGGATAATACGGACGTGGTGCCACTTGTCGTCCCAGTCAGTTCCAGGCGTTGTTTTCGTGGAAATCTTCGTGCGGGGTTTCCCGTTGACGATAAAAATCTGGTTGGCGTGATCGTCTGTCTTTTTCCCCAGATGAACGTAGTAGAAATGAGCGGGATCCTGGAATCCAAAGAATAGGCAAGCGTCCCGATGTGGATAATCTTTGTGGGTGCTGAGCACCTCGACGTCCAATTGGAAATCGCTAACCGTTACGTTCTTTAGCCAGGAAATGTTGAGCGGACTGCGGTGCGGCGGCTTGTAATTGCTCTTCTTCTTGAACTGACTATAAACACGCCCCTTGCCGACATTCTTGGTCTTCCAGGCCGTCGTGTCGGTCGGCTCCCACTGGCTGTCGGTTTTAAACAGTTCCTGGATGTTAACGTCTTGGCCCGTCACCGGCGCGGCCGCTAGCAAGCTAGCTGCTAGGAGTGCAAAAACGGCCTGGATTCGACTGTGATTCAGATTGTTTTTTGGCATGAGGGGCTGTTCCTGCTTTTCAGATGTGGAAAACGGAAGAGTATTTAAGCTGGGGGAGGTGAGCGAACCTTTCGGCTTCGGCTAGCCATGCGGGTCCGCGCGGAAGTTCTGATCATGCGGCCTGTAGCGGTTCGACAATTGTAGCATACAGGATCGCGTACTGCCCAGTTGGGACTGTTAACCGAGAGCTCGGTTGCGGATTCAAACGTGGGGGGCAGTTAACTGGAAAAGCAGTTACGAATTGGAGATCACGAACGATGAAAAGGAACGGTTTAGCGAAATTAGTCATGGTGGTGGTGCTGGTGGGCTGGAGCCTGGCAGGTCAGGCTGAGGCCCAGACGGGACGTTACATCCGTGGTTCGAGCCGGATGGTAACCAGTTCCGTACCCGGGCACTACAGTGGGCGTACGTACGGTGTCAGCCACGCACGTCGACATTTGAGCCCGACGGTTGCTGAGTCCGATATCGTAATGAAGGGTGATAGTTGCGGCTGTGGACGCTGCTGCCCAGCCATTATTCCGACGTTGCTTAGTGGTATTAGCAGTGCCCTGGAAGCCCTGCTTCCTTGTCGCTCGTGCGGCGTGAAGCAGGGTTGTGACGATTGTGGGCGAACGGCGGTGTTACCATCCCGGACATACCGACCTAAGTGTTGTACTCCGCTGGGGATATTGCCCATGTTTTCGATCCGTTTCAACCACGGAAGTCATTGCGGCTGCTACGCTCATGAAATGAGTGGCGGCATTCCAGTGGAGAGTTCGGTGCCGACGGAAGCTGCACCGGAAGAAGTCATCCCGAAGCCTGTACCGGACGAAGCTGCAGCTCGTAGCGCTCGACGTTTTCAGACTCGGGAAGAGGCCATGCGCAGCTATCGGCCCAGCAACGGGACGTTGCGACTGGCCCCGCCGCGCGCAGCTGCACCCAGGACTCTACAGCGTTACGGGGGGTTGGTTGAGCAGAAGACCCGATTAGCGCAAGAAGTTATCCGTACCGGTTATACACCCGCAACGGGTGGACAGGGCCGAGTGCGCACCGCAAGTGGCAGTGGAAATCCGTTGCGAAGGTAGCAGGCGTTGACTAACAACGTGCTTGTCCCGGATGGAATTGGGACATTAGAGCGCGATCCTGAAAGGCCGGCAGGGATGCCGGCCTTTTTTTATTCTGGGGTGGTGATCAACGCCAATTCACTATTTTTCACCTCCTTAAATTGCCGGGGCGCCCGACGGCCTTGCGAAGTGAAGCCTGCCGAACTAGACTAATTTCTATTGCTACAGGGAGTTGCGGCCGCTTGCAGCCTTTATCTGCTAAAGTGCCAGTCCAACGGGAACCATTGGTTTTCGGCGTTTCGGGAAGTTCTTTAACCCGGGCCGCGCGGCCGCTCTGCTAGTGGCCGCCATCACCGCTTGCGATGGCGACGTCGGTGATTTCCGCCGTGGAGACCACACGGATTAAGGCTGGCAAGCAGGAAGCGACGAGAAGATCAATGACCCACGAATCCCCAGAAGGCAGTGAATTGTCCGGCGCGGGCGCATCGACCCAGTCGGTACACGCGGGTGAACTTCGCGAGAAACCAGCTCACTCGATCACCGACCCGATTGTCTGCGCGTCCACCTATACCTTTCGCGACACGCAGGCAGTCATCGACTATATCGAAGAGAAACAACCTCGTCACGAGTATGGTCGTTACGGGAGCCCAGGCGAAAAAGTCGTTGAGGCAAAGTTGGCGGCATTAGACGGTGGCGAGGATGCCATCGTGTTTGCGAGCGGTATGGCGGCGATCGTTGGCGTGTTGATGGCGAAGCTAAAAGCAGGGGACGAGGTGATCTTCTTTGATGAGTGTTATCATCGGAGTCGAGAATTCTGCACCAAGCATCTCTCCCGGTTCGGTGTGGTGACCCGACAGGTCAAAACCGGTGACTACGAGGCCATGGAAGCCGCTATCAATGCGCAGACCCGCTTGCTGGTAAGTGAGTCGCCAACGAATCCCCACCTGAGCGTCGTGGATCTTGATCGGTTTGGTGGGATCGGCAAGCGGCATGGTGTGGAGACGCTGATTGATGCGACCCTGGCAACTCCATTTAACGTTCGCCCACTACAGCATGGCATTGATTACGTACTTCATTCGGCAACCAAGTACCTGGGTGGACACAATGACCTGCTGGCGGGCGTGATTGTTGGCAGCAAGGATCAGCTTGAGGAAGTTAGGAACCTGCGGGGAATCATGGGCGCCATTAACAGCCCTCATAACCTGTACCTGTTGCAGCGAGGTTTGAAAACCTTTGGCCTGAGAATGCAGCGGCATAACGAGAACGGTCAAGCGATTGCTGATTTCCTCGATCAACACCCAAGGGTTGAACGTGTTTATTATCCAGGTATTGCTTCCCATCCCTATGCAGAGATTGCCGCCTCGACCATGCAGGGATTCGGAGGCCTGGTTACGTTCACCCTGAAGGATGCGGATTGGCAGGAAACGGCCAAAGTGGTTGACCGCGTTCAGCTGTTTCGTATCGCTCCCAGCCTGGGTGGGGTAGAATCGCTCATTGAACAACCGTTGGTAATCAGCTACTTCGAATGCACACCGGAAGAACGTGAACAGTTTGGCATCTCGGATAATATGATCCGGATCGCTGCCGGTATCGAAAATGCAGCCGATCTAATTCGTGACTTGGAACAGGCACTAGAGAAATGAAATTCCGTACCCGCGCTATCCATGTAGGAAACCAAAAAGATGCCCAGACGGGTGCCGTGGTACCACCGATCCACGTGGCCTCCACGTATGTACAGAAGGCAGCCGGCGAGTGGGGCGAGTATGACTACAGTCGCAGCGGTAATCCGACACGGGCAAATCTCGAGGAGACGATGGCCTCGCTGGAATCGGCGGCCGGGGCCCTCGCGTTTTCTTCGGGAATGGCGGCGATTCACGCAGCCACGTTACTGTGCAAAGCTGGTGATCACATTCTGGCCGGTCGCGATATCTATGGAGGCACGTATCGTTTGCTTCACCAGGTAGCCAATCGTGCCGGCGTGGACGTGTCATTGGTTGATACGACTGATGCCACCCTGGTGCGGGAGCAGATGCGAGACACCACGCGACTGGTGTGGTGCGAGACGCCCGGAAATCCACTGATGTCGATCACGGATGTGGCGGCCTGTGCCGAGATCGCCCATGCGGGTGGAGCTCTGCTGGCAGTGGACAATACGTTTCCGAGTCCTGTTCTTACTCGGCCACTCGAGTTGGGGGCCGACATCGTCATGCATTCAGCCACGAAATACCTGGGGGGGCACAGTGATGTGCTGGGAGGGATCCTGGCAGCACGCGAAAAAGAGGTTCATGATGACCTTTACTTTATCCAGAATGCGACCGGGGCTGTATTGAGTCCGTTTGACTCTTTTCTGGTTAGCCGTGGAATCAAGACGCTCGACCTGAGAATGAGATCACAATGTGAATCAGCGGAAACGATTGCAGCCTGGTTAGACAATGATCCGAGAGTGGAACGCGTGCTGTATCCAGGCCTGGAGAACCATCCGGGGCACGATGTCGCGGCAGTACAGATGGACGGAGGATTCGGAGCGATGATCAGCTTCGAGGTGCAGGGCGGCTTCGAGAAAGCAAAGCAGCTTGTCGAATCAACCAGCTTATTTCAACTGGCCGTCAGCCTGGGTGCCGTGGAGTCGCTGATTGAACAGCCCGCGGCCATGTCGCATGCCAGCTATGCCCGGGAGGATCGATTGGCTCATGGTATTACGGATAGCCTGGTGCGAATTTCTGTGGGGCTGGAGGATCCGGATGACCTGGTCCAGGACATCAGCCAGGCGCTCGGTGAATAGTGTAAATCGCTAAGGGTACCGGAAAGTTGGACCTGAGGCCATGAAAGCGTAGAATGGTGAAGTCCGTTTTGTTCCGGGGAGCCAGTCAATGACTCTTGCTAGATTGCGTTATCGCCTGCCCTGCCCCATGTGGATTGGCGTGCTGTTGGCGGTATGGCCCGGGGCCCCGTGGGTGGCTCGGGCTGACGTGGCAGAGGAGCAGATGCGGGCGCGCACTCTCGTTCAGGAACTGGGTAATGGATCATTTGTTGTGCGAAAACGTGCAATGAATGACCTGGTTAAGATAGGCTTGCCAGCCCTCGTGGCGCTTGAGGCAGGAGCTGACAGTCCTAACCGCGAGATTAGTTACCGCTGCCAGCGTGTCCTTATCGTCGTGCGTGACTTGGATTTGCAGAGGCGGCTCGTTCTTTTTCTGAGGGATGCCAACCCGGCCAAATACAAGTTGCCTGGGTGGACTCAGTTTGAGCGTTGGGTCGGAAACTCGGCCGAATCGCGACAGGTGTTCGTGGCGATGCAGAAAGCGGATGCGGCGCTTATGCTGGCAATCGCTGGGAACGGTCGAGGACTTTCTGAAATGACCCGCAGTCGGCTTTTGTCAGTTCAACGCCGCAGTCGAGAACCTGGTGAACTTGGAATTGGAGTGACCAGTGCGATTCTCTTTGCGGTTGCTGACGAACGGGTTCCTATTACGCAGGAGGTTGCCTCACGGGTCTACGGACTGGCGATTGATACGCGGGTGCGGGGCCTTATTGGTGGGGACGATGGTGTCGCGAAAACAATGCGTGTGTTATTGGCGCGTTGCCTGAGGAAGCAAGACAAAACCGATCCGTACCCTGCCCTGCTGGTCTCGATGCAGTACGAGCTTGAGGAAGCGTTGATGTTTGCGATCCGCGTACTGACCGTCGGAAAACGATCCGCCAATGCTCGCAAGATGGCATTGCTTGCTATTAACCGCTACGGTAACGCAGGGCATCGTGCACAGGTACAACCGCTTTTGGAGGACAAGAGTATCCTTCCGGCGCCCGGCGGAGAGCAGCGTGTAAAGGTGCAGGTTCGCGACATCGCTTTGGCGACCTTGTTGACGTTGTCCAAGCTGGATCATAAGACACACGGTTTCCCGCACGTGAGAATCGATCAATTGAAGCGTTTCGATGTGAGTTCACTCGAATTTGCCAGTGATGGAGACCGACAGGCGGCGCTGGATAAATGGGAAAAAATAAAGCCGCCGGCAGCGGCTACACCGGAGGGAGCTCCAGGCCCGTGAACATCCCGTGTAGAGACCTGTCGGACCATCATGGGATGCTCGACCAGGTTTTTGATCCTGGCGAGGATTTAGCAGGTCAATCCTGGCAAGGTTTCAGTGGCGAGGAACTGGCGTTTTTCGAGGAACATGGGTACGTCAAGGGTGGAAGCGTTCTGACGGAAACGCAGTTGGACTGCCTGCGAGGCGAATTGGAAACGTTTTTCCAACCGGAGCATCCCGGCCGGGACCTGTGGTACGAATACCAGCGGAATGAGGCGACTGCTGCGAATCAAGTTCTTTTTCATGCGTTGGGTGCGTGGCGTATTGCACCGGGATTTCATGACCTTCTCTGGCATTTACCATGGCTGGGTCGCGCCAGTCAGTTATTGGGTGGCGCGGTTCGGTTCTGGCACGATCAACTGTTTGTGAAGCCGGCTCACGATGGTGGCGTGGTGGCCTGGCACCAGGACTATTCGTACTGGACACGAACACAACCCATGTCGCATCTCACCTGTTGGATCGGTCTGGACGATTCGACGCTCGATAACGGCTGCGTCCATTATGTTCCGGGCAGTCATCGCTGGGACCTCCTGCCCGTGACGGGCCTGGCGGGGGACATGAACGCCATCAGGGAAATCCTCGATCAGGAACAGCTCAGCGCTTTTGGAAGTGCGGTTCCCGTTGAGTTGTCAGCCGGCGAATGCGTGTTTCATCATCCGCTGATGGTGCATGGCAGTTACGAGAATCGGTCCTGTCAGTCCAGGCGTGCCACGGTGGTTAACGTATTTGCGGACGGCGTAAAAAGCGCCAGTGACAAGGTGTTGTTAGCTGGCGTTCCACCGGTACCCAAGGGGGAAGCCATGCAGGGACGTTACTTCCCTCTACTGTACGACCCGTTGGCTGCGAAACAGCGTTGAGAAGAGTTTCGTACCAGGCTGCCTCTAGGCAATAATCTCGCGAACTACGTTGCCGGCGACGTCCGTCAGGCGGAAATCGCGACCGTTGAGTCGAAAGGTTAACTGTTCGTGATGGAGTCCGAGCAGATGCAGGATCGTGGCGTGCAGGTCATTGACGCTGACGCGGTTCTCAACGGCCTTGAACCCGATCGGGTCGGTGGCACCATGATGAATGCCCTGGCGAACACCGCCACCAGCAAACCAGTAGGTAAATGCGTGGGGATTATGGTCCCGTCCGCTGCCACCTTTCTGGATGATCGGGAGGCGGCCAAACTCACCACCCCAGATGACGAGAGTTGACTCGAGCAGCCCCCGACGGTGCAAGTCGGTCAATAGGCCGGCGATCGGAGTGTCGGTCTCGGCGGCAAAGCCACCATGATTTTTGACGATATTGACATGGCCATCCCAGCTGCGGGCATTCTCGTTTCCACCACTGTAAATCTGGATAAAGCGCACGCCCCGCTCGACGAGTCGGCGCGCTACCAGGCACTGCCGGCCAAAGTGCGAACATTTCTTGTCATGCACGCCATAGAGATCCTGGGTTTCCCGGGTTTCCCGCTCCACGTCCAGCGTTTCGGGCGCTACCTGTTGCATGCGGTAGGCCAGTTCAAAACTTTTGATACGGGCCTCGAGTTCAAGGTCCAGGTTCGGTGATATTCCAGGGGCCTGTTGGGTCAGGCGTTTGAGTAAAGCGAGCTGGTTCTGTTGCTGTTGAGAAGTCAGGTCCTTGGGGCGAGAGAGGTTTTCAATGGGCTCGCCCTTGGGACGCAACCATGTCCCCTGCATGATGCTTGGCAAAAAACCGGAGCCCCAGTTTTGGGCGTGTCCCTTGGGCAGGCCCCGTCCGAGTGGGTCTGACATGGCAACGAAGGCCGGCAGGCTGTTGTTTTCGGATCCCAGTCCGTACGTCACCCAGGACCCGACGCAGGGGAAGCCCATGCGGGTCATGCCTGTGTTGATCTTGAATAGCGCTGGGCTATGGTTATTGGAATCACTGTAGAGCGAGTGGATGAACGCCATCTTGTCCACGTGTTGAGAAATACGGGGGAACAGATCTGAGACCCAGGTGCCCGATTCTCCGTGCTGCTTAAACTTGAATGGGCTCTTCATGACCGGGCCCACGGCCCCCGTAAAGAACCCCGTGTTCTTGTCAAAGCCATCAATCGGCTTTCCATCCTGCTTGGCCAGTTCGGGCTTGTAGTCCCAGGTGTCAACCTGGCTGGGGCCGCCGTTCATGAATAGCCAGATGACGTTTTTCGCTTTTGCCGGGAAATGTCCGGCGCGGGCGGCTAACAGGTTCGCTGGAGACGCATCGGCTCCCGTGGCATGGCTCGGATCCAGGAGCGATCCAAGGGCCAGCATGCCGAGGCCGCCGCCTGCTTGCCGAAGCAATTGGCGACGCGTTAATGCGGTCAATTCGCTGTGAGATGTCTGGGGGTTCATGAGTCGCTTTCGATAACCCGATTAACGGATGTAAATAAACTCGTTCATGCTAAAAATGACCTGGCAGAAGTCAGTAAGTGCCTGGAGCATTGCCGTACCGGGTTTTTCAGTGTTCAGTAGACGTGATTGCTGATCCAGGAATTCGACACTATCAGCACGCTCGTCGGAGGTGGGTGGGCGTCCGAGGGCAAGCCAGTAGGCCCGGGTTACCGCAACCACCAGGGATTCGCGAGCAAGCGGCTCAAGACGCTGTGCAAAACCGCGGGCGTAAGAGCGGACCTGCGGGTTGTTCATGAAAAGGAGTGCCTGTGGAGCAATCGTGGTTGTTGGGCGTGAGCCAACACTGGAGAGTGGTTCGGGGGCGTCAAATAGTTGCATCATGGGAACCAGCTTGCTGCGTTTTACCATGAAATAAATGCTTCGCCGCTTCTGGGCCGGGTCCAGGGTGCCTGCTCCGTACATCCGCGTGTCCAGGTGACCACTGACGGACAGCATCGAGTCGCGAATCGCCTCTGCTTCGAGGCGGCGGGCCGGGTACCGCCAGAGGTACTGGTTGTCCGGGTCAATTGCAGCCTGCCTTGGGATCGACGTGGAAGCCTGGCGATAGGTGGCGCTGGTCATGATTAGTTTATGAATCGGCTTGAGTTTCCAATGCTGGGCAATGAGTTCGCTGGCCAGCCAGTCCAGCAGTTCTGGATGTGAGGGTGGTGTTCCCTGCTTGCCAAAGTCATTAGCGGTTCGAACGATGCCTTGCTGGAAGTGGTGTTGCCAAAGTCGATTGACGATAGTTCGGGCCAGTAAATGTCCCGCTCCGTGGTCAATATCCGTAATCCAGTTTGCCAGCGAGGTTCTTCGGTAGGAAAGAGGCGATGATTTCGGGGGCGTCGCTTTCCAGGTGTTCACCCCGTCTGGACTGCGCATCAAGACCTGCAGGAATCCCTGCGGCGCGGTTCCTCGTTTTTGATCCGTTTCGCCGCGGGCCAGGAAGTAGGTTTCCTTGAAGAAGTCAGCTCCCTGGCTATGGTGACGCATCGGCTTGGCACCCTCAGTGCAAACCTGGACCTTCGTGACCTGCGGTTTTGGTTGTGAAGCGAGATGGTTGGTGACGGCTTTGTGCAATTTCTGCCATCCCGAGTCCATGGTTCGATACCAGTGCAGGAGGGTTGCTGTTTCGGCCTCGCTGCGTGTCGGCGGAGCCTTCGCAAGGAGTTGGGGAATCATTGCCGGGACGCCGTTTCCGCGCAGCGGTAACGGGGTCACGCTGCGACTGAGAGAGATCCGGGGTCGCCCGATGTTATGGCGATTGTTGCCGTTAAACGTGAGCGTGAACGTAAGTCGCTGGCCGTTTGGATTCTCAAGTGGCGAATCGAAACTGAAAGCGGCAGCATGATCCTTGCCAAACTGTGGGTCCACCGCCCAGCCGGACTTCGGATTCTGATCCACGGCGTGGGCGATCAGGAGGCCGGGTTGTTCAAAAGTAGCCCGTGGTTTGATGAGGGTGACACGCACGGGTTTGCTGTCTGGCGCGAGAGATTGCACGTCGAGCGTGATATTGGTCAGATCAAAATTCCCGTTGACGGCCCGACCAGGGCCTGATTTGACCATGCTGGGATCCGCCAGTGCCTCGAGACGGAAACCGGTGATAGACGAGACGTTCGTTTCAGCTATGAGCGTGTAGGTATCAAAGTCGGGGTTGGTTCCGGTTGCCAGCAACGATCCATCTGGTAGTCGCTTGAAGGTCGCGCCCCCCTGGGAGACGGTTTTCTTGAAATCCACCAGCAACCATCCCGAGGCGGCAGGCGCCGTGGGGGACCGTGTCTTCTCCCAGGCCTCGAACTTGGCTGGAAGTTCATTGGTTTCGTAGGTGGTGAGTCGATCCACGAGCGGTTGATGCCGGCTGGCAAACTCCTTCCTTGCACGGGCAGTTGCCTTGGGATCCAGGTCCATCTCAATGTCGCTACGGACGGTGGTTGTGAAAGTTGAGAGGAGCCGGTAATAATCCGCCTGAGGGATAGGATCAAACTTGTGGTCGTGACAGCGTGCACAGCCAATCGTGAGCCCCAGCATGGCGGTCCCGGTGGTGGCCAGCATGTCGTCCAGGGCATCGTAGCGGGTGCGCTCAACCTCGTTTGCTGTGATCTGGGTTGGAAAGACGCCAGCCCCGAGGAAGCCGGTCGCCATCAGGGCCAGCGGATTGTCGGGCGCAATTTCGTCGCCGGCCAATTGCCAGCGGATGAATTGGTCGTAGGGCATGTCCTGGTTGAGTGCCCGGATGACGAAGTCGCGGAAATGGTAAGCGTGTTTACGATCATAGTCGTGCTCAAAGCCATGGCTCTCCGCAAAGCGGGCCACGTCCAGCCAATGGCGAGCCCAGCGTTCGCCGTATTGCGGTGAGTCCAGCAGGTTATCGATCAGCTTCTCGTAGGCGCCTTCGCCTTTTGCGTCGGCGAAAGTTCGGACAATCTCAGGATCGGGTGGCAGGCCAACCAGATCAAAGTAGGCCCGGCGTACGAGGTCTGTCGAAGGGGCGGGGCCGTGTGGTGCGAGTTGCTTGCTGGAAAGTTTCTTAAGAATGAACTGATCGATTGGGTTGAGGGGCCACCCGGGTGCGGCGGCGGGAGGAACGGCGGGGCGGATTAGCGGTAGGTAGGCCCAATAATTACGGTGTAACGGCTCGATCGTGCGTTTGGTCCAGGCGATTGGGTCAGCCGGTCCGTGGGCCAGGCTGCCGTCATAGGGAGCGCCCAGGTCTATCCATTTCGCAAGCGTGGCTAGATGACGTTTGCTCAGCGCGGCCCCATCCTGGGGCATCTTTTCCTCGTCGTTTCGGCTGGTGAGTTGGAAGAGGTGACTTTGTTGATGCTTTCCTGGCACAATGGCCGGTCCCGTGCTGCCCCCCTTGAGAAGACTGACACGGCTGGTTAGATCGAGCTCTCCCTCCAGGCGTTCTCCCGAATGGCATTTTAGGCAGCGTGCCACGAGAATCTGTCGGACGTCGGTTTTGAAGATCTTGAGACCGGCCTTCATGCGCTCAGCGTGTTCCGGGACTGGCTTGGTTGCGGGGCCATCAGTCTTGGGCTGAGCCTGGCAAGGGTTCGGGATCAGCACGGCCAGGAGCAGTGTGCAGAGAAGTGATCGGTAGAAGCAAGGAGCGGATGGTCGCATGCTGTTTTCCATCAGACGTAGGAGAATAAAAAGGGTCCGTGTTCACGGCTACCCAGTATATCCTTTTGCCGTCAACGAAGCCATTTGAGAGTTGCCCTAGAGATGATCAAGGATGAATTGTGTCATCAGGTCACGTAGGTGACGGGATTGCTGCGAGCGGGTAATTCCGTGCTTGTTATTTGGGTAAATCATGAGCTGGAATTGTTTCCCGGCATTCTGCAAGGCATTTGCGAACTGGAGGGTATTGGAAAGGTGGACGTTGTCATCAAGGGATCCATGGATTAGGAGCAGGCGCCCATGAAGATCCTTGGCTGCGTGTACCGGTGATGCGGCCAGGTAGCCCTTGGGGTTTTTCGAGGGTAAGCCCATGTAGCGTTCGGTGTAAATGGCATCATAATTCCGCCAGTCCGTGACCGGGGCGCCAGCGATTCCAACCTTGAAGAGCTTGGAGTGCGTGAGTGCGTAGCTGGTAAGATAGCCACCGTAGCTCCACCCCCAGATGCCGATGCGATCGGGATCGATCCATTTCTTATCCGTGAGCCATTTGATGCCATCTTCAAGGTCTCGCAATTCGACGTGGCCCATGTTGAGGTGAATTGGCCAGGTTCCCTTCACGCCCTCATGCGTGGAAGCACGATTATCCGGAATCCAGATGACGTAGCCCTGCTGGGCCAGGTATTGGTGCCAGAGGTAGGTTGAACCTGCCCAACGGTTTCGCGCCACGGGCGCCTGGGGACCGCCGTAGACATGACATAGTACCGGATAGCGTTTGCCTGGGTCGAATTCCGGCGGCTTAATGAGAATGCCGGTCAGGGGATGTTGGTCACGTGCTGCCAATGTCACAAATTCGGGTTTGTTGAGCGAGTAATACTCGAGGTGGTCCACAAGGTTGGGAGCGATCGTCCGTAGGCGTGTTCCATCAGCGCGGTGAAGGTAGACGGAAATTGGACGATGAATGCCACTGACATAATCCAGGAAGTGGGTAAAGGTATCGTTGAAACGTACGGCATGGTTTCCTGGTTCCGTGGTGAGACGTCGCACCGTTCCGCCCGCGACCGGCACCCGGTAGGCGTGAGCTTCTCGACCTGTCTCGCGGTTTCCAAGGAAATAGACAAACTTCTGCTGCTTGTCGACACCAAGGATCTTTTGAACCTCCCACGCTCCCGAGGTGATCAGGCGGATGCGACGACGGCGGCGGTTGGTTACGTGTTGAATATGGCGATAGCCAGTGGATTCGGAGAGCCATAGGAAGGAGCCGTCCCTAAGGAAAACGGGTGAACCTGGTGACTGCACCCATGCAGGCGTGGTTTCCCGAAGTACAGAATGGGCCTGTAGTTCTTCAGCGTTGATTCGTAGTAGCTCAAGCCAGGTTTGAGCGCGGTCCTGGACCTGCGCGTAGAGTTGATGGCCTTGCGGGCCCCAGCTGACATGTGAGATGAGTCTGTCATCTCCAAAACGGTCCAGCGAAATCCAGCGAGGAGGCTGTTTGTCCAGTCCTGCAATCCCAAGCTGAACGCGTGGTAGTGGGTCGCCGGCCTTGGGGTAGTAAGCCGTGTTGCTCTTCTCGCGGTAGGCCAAGTGATCGGCCACCGTGTAACGAGATACGGGCGTCTCGTCCAGGTGCAGCAGGGCGATGTGAAGCGAGTCCGGGCTCCACCAGAAACCTCGAAAGTTGCCACGCCCATACAGTTCTTCCTGGTAGACCCAGTCCAGGTATCCATACAGTTGTTGGGGAGATCCATCGCTCGTGATGGCGATCTCAGGTCCTCCCGCAGTTGGAACGACGATCAGATTGTGGTTTCGGATGAAGGCAATATTTTGTGAGTCAGGGCTGAAGGTGGCCAGGCGTTTGGTTTGTTTGTCATTGGTCAAACGGCGGGCCACGGCTGACTCGCCACGGTAAAGGACGAGGTCTTGCTGATAGCGATAAAGTGTGATTTTACCATCAGGAGATTTTTCGGATGGTCCGTTGGCAAGTGCCGACGCTTCTTTTTTCGTGATGCCGAGCAGGTTTTTCAAGGCCTGGCGGACTAACGTTGGGTCCCCCTTGTCCACCGGAGAACGAGCCCCTGTCTCGGCCGAAACGTGATAGTTGTCCGCTCCCTGCCGCCATTGATAGCTCGAGGATTTCGGTAGCCACCGTAGGGAGAGTGGGAACGATCCGCCGAAAGGAATGCGCCCCCGGGGACCGTAAATGCGATCCAGCGTGAGCAGGCTGCTGCGAGGTGCTGTTTTCAATTGGGTCGTGACGAGTTCAGTGGCTTGCGTGACACGGGAGACTGGATGGAAGCCGCGCTCTTCTAGTGCGTGGCGGAAAAAGTTCCACGCGCTGAGACCGTCGTCGGAACGAGGTTCCAGCAAATAAGTGAGCAACCGGGAACGCGGCTGATCAGAATAGATGACGTAGGTGCCTGTTGGGACTGTGTCGGAAACCGGTACGTCCTCGGTAGCTAATGACGTGAGACGCTGGCCGCTAACGGCGCCTGGGAGCGTTTGAATCTTTGTGATCCGTTGTCGTTCAACCGGAAAGGAAAGTGGCTGCGTCAGTTGGTGAACCTGGATTCCATGCATCATGAGTCGAGCTGCGGCTCGGGCCTCCTGCCGGTTGAGGAGATACGCGTACGGCCGGCTGACGGCTAGCGTGGTCTGGTAGTTGGCGTGATAGTCGAGCGAGTAATCTTCAGGAGTATCAGTAGGCTTGGCTGGACCAGGTGGTTTTGGCAGCGGTGTGGCTGGGCGGCGGTAACCCTCGACCGTAACCTTGTCGCGGTACGCCGAATTCTTGGCTCTTATCGAAAGCTTGCCTTGGAAGGTTCCGCTTTTCTCGACGAGAGTCCGGGCAAACTCGGTATCCTTGGAGAGTTGCCGCAGGACGGCCGAAATGAATTCGTAATGAGATTCCACGCGTTTCTGATAAGGGACATAACTGTACGCCTCGGCAAGAACGGAAACCCCGCCCAGAAGTCCAAAATATTCAGTGCTGTAACGGGGTTCGTGGCCGAAAGTGGTCCAGCGAGTATGGTCCTGGTTGAAATTTCCGTAAAAAAAGGTGTTGATGTCGCGGGCGGCCAGGTCCCTGGTGACCTTGGGCAGGACGTCCCTTCGCAACCAGTTGCGTAGGGCAGTGGGAGCCGCTGGATTGTGTGGCACATCGTAAGTGAGGTGATAGCGATGTCGAGAACCGTTCGTGGTGTGAGTGTCGATGAAAACATGGGGGTTCCACTGTTGCATGAATTGCGTGAGGCTGCGGACTTCAGGGCTTTCGAGCTTGATGAAATCGCGGTTGAGATCGAGTCCCTGGGAGTTATTGCGAAGCCCCATCCCCTCACGCGGTCCGATTTGCCCTGGTCGGTGTTGGCGGCCCTGTTGTTCGTTGGCATCTACGTTGAAATTGGGGACCGCAAGTATGACGAAATGTTTGAGCAATCCATCCGGATCGTGCCCGGATAGATCACGAAGAAGAGCAAGGATGGCCTCTTTGCCAGCGCATTCGCCAGCGTGAATATTTCCAAGTAACAAAACCACTAGGCGAGGGTCCTTCGAGAGGTCGCTAGCTGCCTTGACCGGAGGCTCTGCCAGGATCATGGCACTGAGCGGTCGTTTCTCGACGCTCCAACCTATTTCCAGGCGGTTCAGTTTCGGTGACTGAGCCGCCAACTGGTTGAGGTACGCCTGTACGTCCGTGTGGCGACTGGTCTTTGTGTATTGACTGCTTTCGGCCACGGTTTGTGGTAGCGCCTGACCAACGACGCACGGTGACCAGACCAGCGACAGCAAGAACGACAGAGCAGCAGTGCGAGTTCGAAGAGTAAGCAAAGAAAACATGCCAGGAAATGGGGCCAGGGTTGGAATGGTCGATTGCAATTTTCTGTATCATCGCTTCCCACAAGCGGATTGTCCATCGCGGGACTGATCGGTCGGTTTTTAGCCCTCGCTGGCCGATAGCCTGAGGAGGCTTTTTCCAGTCATCGGAGTTAAGCTGGGAAAACGCTGATGAAGACTGATTGCAGGTATTTACGGGAAAAAGCGGAAATTTGGGTATGGATACTTCGAAATGCGGTGTTTTCGGAGGCTTTCGGACGTGCCTTATCGCGCCTGAGTCAGTAAGATTAGGTACACGCATCGCGGGTGCGATGTAGCGGACCCCTTTCTTCGGAGCGTGCAGAGAATGCAGGTATCAAAAGCGATTGAGTGCCGACGTTTCGTCGTTACCAGTAACTGGCTTCTAGCCGTGTTGTTCTTGGCCACGTGTGGCGGATGTCAACGACTGGGTGTGTCGGTCGCAAAGCTGCTGCCGGCGAAAAAAGCCAAAGCCGCAGCGGCTGCGCCTGCAGATGGCACGGAAGACCATGAGGCCGATGCGGGCGCTGGTGGTGCGGATCTTGGTCAGAACATGGGGCGCAATTCAGCGTCGGGTCCAGCTTTTGACGATCCCAATGAGGACCTCACTTCTGACATGCAGAATTTCGGGGACGGCCAGGACATGGAGTTGCCGGAGGGTGACTCTACCTTCGATGACATTTCAGGCGAGGGTGCCATGCAGGCAGAACAGTTAGACGACGGGCCGCCCGCCGATCCGGCTGGTGGCCTGGTTGGCAACTATGCCGAGGGTCTGGGTGCTGATCCCGGTGCCGGTGCAGCGACTAGCGGTGCCATCGGTGACACGCCTGGCGGCTCGGGTGATCCGTCCCTAACACCGGGACTTACTAACCCGGGGCCTGCTGGCGGTAATAATCGGAAGCAAGCGGGTTCCCGTCGTGGCAAGTCAAACGGCCAGAGGAATTCGTCAGCGGATCTGCGGAGGTTGAAGATCCAACCTCCGCCGCCGAAACCTGTTTACAGGCTTACGGAAAATGCCATCCTGCCGGTGATGACCAAGGAAGGGCAACGCGTCGGGTTTTCCGTTCGTTATCAACTTCAAAAAGGTGAAATGTCGCCTAAGGCACAATACGCGCTGGTGATCGAATCCGCGAAATCAGGTAAGTTCGGCTTGCCTGCTCGCCTTGGTGAAGAGGGTATCTTGCAGGTGCCAGCGGTGCCAGCTTTTCGACCGGATTCGGGTCCGTTTAAGGCCTACTTGATTGAATTGAAAAGCCGCGGACCAGAATCTATTTCGAACCAGGTAAAATTTAACCCGAAGTTCTAATGAGATGGTTGTTGGTTTTGGCGATGAGACGGGAGGTCTCTAGATGAATGGCCTAATTCTTGCAGCGTTCCTGTTGGGTGCCTCTCCTGGGGTTACTGATGGGACGATTGTTTATCTACAGAAGAGTAACAGCGTTGTAGAATTCTATACAGGATCAGATCAGACCCACGTTGGGATCGTCTTCAGCGACGCCAAGCAGCAGTGGGTTTACGAGGCCGCCCCGGGGAAGGTTCGTCGGGTTTCATTGGCGTCCTACCTGCGCAACCTGGGGGAGCTGAATCGCCGCCGGTCAGGCAAGATTAATGTCTTTTTCAGGCAGCCGGAGCGTGTTTTTAGCCCCTCCGAAATTTACAAGATGCGCCATTACCTGGATATGCAACTGGGGAAACCGTACACGGTTCGTAATTTCCTGGGGCAGGCGGATTCCGAGGGTTTTCATTGCTCTGAACTGGTTGCGGAAGGTTTGAATCGCAGCCAGCGATTCGAGCTCGCGCGGCCACAGGCCCTGTCGCCGTCGCAGCTGCTTCGCTTAACGCAATCTCGCTACCAGAGGTCACGCCAGGTTTCGGTGGTAGCTGCAGGGCAGGAACGGCCCTGGTGTGAGCGTACCTGGAATGCCTGGTCCGACTTTGGTAATTGGTGTCTCTGGTCATGTGGCGAAAGCTGGAACTTTTTCCGCTAGGTTGTAGATGAAGAACGCCTCATCTCAACTGTGGCTGATCGCTACTTCGGTCTTTCTCGGCCTGTCCTTGTGGTTCTCAACGTCCGCTGTTGGACCGGAGATTGAAACGGCCTGGGACCTAAGCAGTGGACAGGTGGCCTGGCTGACAATGGCCGTCCAGTTGGGTTTCGTTCTGGGGACGCTGCTAAGCGCTATTCTGAATCTACCCGATCGCATGCCAGCGCAATGGCTGATGGCTGGATGTTCCGCGGTAGGCGGACTTGTGAACCTTGTTATTGCGTTGGGTATCTCAGACGACTGGGGATCGACCTCTGGAGGATTTAATGCGGTGGTTACGTGCCGACTGGTCATTGGAATAACGATGGCCGGCATTTACCCGCCGGGAATGAAACTTGTGGCAAGCTGGTTTTCCCAGCGGCGGGGATTGGCGATTGGTGTGGTGGTGGGTGCTTTGACCGTCGGGTCGGCAAGTCCGCATCTTTTGCTTGCGTTGCCACTAGCTGACTGGTTGCAGGTGGCCGAGGGGGGATTGCCGTTATGGCGACTGGAACTGTTAGTCGTGTCGGTGGCGGCCGGAGTCAGCTCGCTGGTTGCAGCATTCGGTATCCGGCCGGGCCCCCTTTTGCCACGGACCACGGAATTCGACTGGCGCTATTTTTACCGTATGTGGAGAAACGAACCGTTGCGGCGAGCGAATTTTGGATATCTCGGGCACCAGTGGGAGCTTTACGCGATGTGGACATGGGTTCCACTACTCGTGGTTGGGAGTTTCGCGGAAGCCGGTTGGGATCCGACCTGGGGGCGTATGGCAAGCTTTTCCGTGGTAGGGATTGGTGGGGTGGGTTGCGTCGCTGCCGGGCTGTTTTCTGATCGATTCGGGCGAACCCGGACCACTATGGTTTGCCTGGCAGCCTCCGGAGGCTGTTGCCTGGTGGCGGGCTGGTTGGAGGCTTACCCGTTGGCCCTGACGATTGTTTGTCTGGTGTGGGGCATTACAGTGGTTGCCGACAGTGCTCAGTTTAGCACCGCTATTTCAGAACTTTCCCCGCCCGACCTGGTAGGAACCGCTCTGACCGTGCAAACATGCATCGGTTTCTTACTCACCGTAGCTACGATTCGACTTGTTCCGCTGCTCCAGGAGCAAGAGGGGTGGCCGTTGGCTCTCTCAATGCTCGCACTCGGACCTGTTTTTGGGATCTGGCACATGGCTCGGCTACGCAAACACCCGGAAGCCGCTAGAATGGCAGCTGGTCAGCGTTAGGTACCGTTCAGAGGGTGCTGGCGATACAGCAATATCCAGGGGAGCCAGAACATGGTTGTAAGACGATTTAATTCGCGTTGGAAATCCATCCAATGGGGCACAGCGCTGTTGTTGCTCAGTTGTTTGCTCACGCCCACGAGCGTGGTGGTCGCACAGGGAGTGACGCTGCCGTCATTCCAGGCAGAAGTGATCGATGCTGACATCAAAATTGGTTACGGTACCGCGCTTGGTGATGTCGATGGGGACGGCAAGGTAGATATTGTGGTTGCGGATAAAAAACAATTCGCCTGGTACAAGAATCCTAGTTGGAAGCGTTACGTGATCGCCGAGAACCTGACTCCGTTGGACAACGTCTGCATTGCCGCGCGCGATATTGACGGAGATGGCAAGGTGGAGATCGCGGTGGGCGGACAATGGAATCCGGGGGACACTCTTAATTCAGGCGCCGTGTTTTACCTGCAACCCCCTGCAGATCGCCATCTCAGGTGGCAGGCGATTCGTTTGCCGCATGAGCCCACAGTGCATCGGATGCGCTGGGTGAAGCTCTCCGAGAAGGAATATACGTTGGTGGTTGCCCCGCTGCATGGTCGGGGCAATCGTGGAGGAAATGGTGCGGGCGTTAAGTTGTTAGCTTATGCAAAACCTTCTACGGTGAGTGACCCCTGGAAAACCACGGTGGTGGACGATTCGCTGCATGTTACGCATAACCTCGATCCCTGTCAGTTGGATCCTTCCACGGAATCCGAGGAAATCCTTTTCGTGGGACGTGAAGGGGCACTGGTCTTGAGCTTCACCAAAGGAAAATGGAAGCGCAGGAAGTTGGATCGTGTGAAAGGTGGAGGCGAAATCAGAATGGGTCTGCATTCAGCAACTCAGCCGTTTATTGCAACGATCGAGCCACTGCACGGCAGCGCCCTGGTTTACTATCGTTCAGGTTATGACCGGTCGGCGAAAGGCGATATTGCCAGCGTCAGCTCACGCATCGTACTTGACGATCAATTGAACGCCGGGCATGCGATCGCGACGGGAGATTTCTTTGGCAACGGGCAGCAGCAGGTGGTGGCGGGTTGGCGTTCACCCAATGGTGCCAAAAAAGTTGGAGTGAAGCTTTATTATCCAACCGATAAGACGGCCATGACCTGGAAATCCTTGCTGGTTGATGACAATGGTATGGCGACCGAGGATTTGCGGGCGGGTGACCTGGATGGCGACGGGCGCCTCGATATTGTCGCTGCGGGTCGCGCAACAAAGAACCTGAAGATCTACTGGAATCGGAGCGGAGCAAAATAGCGGCTTGGCTGGAAATACATTTAATTGAAATACCGTAAAAGGGGTAATCGGATGATCGTAGTTTCTAATATCACGCGACGCGCTGCAACGTTGGTCGTCCTCTGGGGCCTGGCCATGTCTGGCGAACTCGGAGCGGAAGAAGCTCAGCGTAAATCATTGTTTAACGGGAAAAACCTGGATGGCTGGGTGGTGACAGGTTGCCAGGCAGAGGTTCGCTCGGGTGTGCTGTTCGCCAAGGGTGGAAACGGTCTGATCCGGACGGAAAAACAATACCAGGACTTTACCTTTGAGCTGGAATGGCGTGCCCTGAAAAAAGAAAAGTGGGATGCAGGGATCTATTTCCGATTTAGTAAGCTACCTAAATCGGGACCATGGCCAGCTCGCTACCAGGCGAACTTGCTTCAGGGTCACGAGGGTAACGTTAACGGGCTGCCCACGGCCAAGAGTTCCGGCCTGGTGAAGGATGGGCAGTGGAATACGCTTCGCCTGACGGTCGTGGGTGGAAATGCGAAACTTCAAATGAATGGCAAGCAGGCCTGGAAGAGTGTTGGGGTCAAGGAGCCGAAGGGTTTTATCGGCATCCAGGTAGAAGTCCCGGGTGGTGGACAGTTCGAATACAAGAATATTTACGTTACGGACCTAAGTAAGTAACGCGATTCCGGTGCCTTGCGGAGCGGCGTTACTTGCCGATTCGGAAGAGATGTTCTTCCGAGCGAATAAATAACGAATCCGTCGAAGGGGCGGATGAGGCAAGCGTGCGTGCACCGAGGGGGCTGGTGCCAACTTCCTGGTACTCGATGCCGCGGCGGATGATCGTGGTAATTCCGTCTTCGCTGAGAAAATAGATCTTTCCTTCAGAGTAGATCGGTGAGGCTGAGTAGGCTGAGCCAATCCGCTGTTGCCAGTGCGGTTTTCCCGTAAGGGCGTCCAGGCAACTGGCAATGCCACGATCCGATACCATGTAGAGTTCCTTGTCCAGCAGCATCAGGGAAGCCGTATGCGGGATTCCCTTGGTAGCCCGCCATGCCACATGGGTATCGGTGACGTCCCCTTTGCCGGTGGGTCGAATGGCCAGGCAACTGGGCGTGTTGTAGCCAGTGCAGACGTAGACCATGCCATTGCCATAGACAGGACGTGGGATCACGGAATAACCGTCATAGATGACCTTCCAGATAATCGTGCCGTCGGCTGGATCCAGGGCATGCACGACGTTACTGCCAGGACTGATCAACTGATCTTGTCCATTCACCGTGATCACTGCGGGTGTGGTAAACGAAAACTTACGTGGAGCAGTCGACTTGCGATCCATCCGCCACGCCAATTTTCCGCTGGACGCATTGAGAGCCACGACACCCGCCTGTTGGGCGCCGTCGATACTAAAGATGAGTTTTCCCTTATGGAGAACTGGTGAACCCCCGTTGCCATGTACCGGCTTGTAGGTGAGTTGCTCATTGCGCCAAAGAACTTTTCCATCGAGATCAAGGCAGGCTGTCCCCTGGTGGCCGAAATGGACATAAAGGCGGTTCCCGTTGATGATTGGTGTTGGGCTGGCCGGGCTGTTCTTGCCATGGATTTTTGGTGAGGCTTCTCCCTTGGCCAGGAAGACTTCTGTCGACCAGGTCACTTGGCCTGTTTTCTGGCTCAACGACAGCGTAGTCAGGGCGAGGTCGGATTTAGGCTCGGCGGATTTCGCAACTGCCGCAGTCAGGTAGATCTGGTCTCCGTGCAGAATCGGGCTGGACCAGCCTTTACCTGGTATAGGTTGCTTCCATTGCACGTTGGTTGTTGCTGTCCATTGTACCGGCAGGTTGCTGGCATCCGTAGTCCCCTGCCCTGTTGGGCCGCGGAACTGGAGCCAGTCTGCCGCAGAAATGGGCCCGCTGGTTACGAAAAGCAGGCAGTATGACAAAGCAAGATAAAGGCAACTGCGAGCAATCATGGGAGGGCATCCTTTCGGGATTCATCAATGGGTAGGTGTCGTGCGGCCAGCGACAGGATTATTTGCGAGGACGCTTTGGAATGAAGCCTAGTGATGTTTCCATCCACGAGCCGCAACTGCAACCGCCACCACCTTCCGGGGACAACAGCATACCGCCAGCGGGAATAGTACTCAACCAACAATCAGGTCGCAGGCGTGGCCACTTCGTCGTTTTTCCCTGATCGCGATCCCAAACGGTGACATTCCCGGAGCGAAAAAAGAGTGCTTGGGTGGTGCAGGCATACGTGCCACAGCCGCCACCAGGAATAGTTTGGTCACGATGGGACCCGCTGTTTAATTCGAAAACCCGTGGGCGGACATAAAGCGTATTTCCGACTATGGCGGGGCGAGACATGTGGCCACCATGGTTGTCCTTGGTCCAGGGGAAGCTGGTGTCCCAGATCGCCTCGCCGGTCTGGTCCTGGTAAGCATAGATCTCGTAACTCTTGGTCGAAGAGGAGACTAACGCCAGGGTGCCGTTGCCATGGGCCATGTAGAAAACGACCGTGCCGGGAGTGGTCTTGATCGGTTGCTCCCAGAGCTTTTTTCCAGTTCGGAAATCGAGTGCTACCAGGTAATTGTCCTTCCACAGTTCAGGGGCGGTGATGCGCCGTACCTGGGAATCGCGAATGGCCGCATTTCGATTCTCTACGAAGTAAATGGTTTTCTCGGTTGCCGTAATCGTGGAGTTAAGAATGATGCCGCCGCGGTAGAGCCAGCGCTGGCTTGCATCGCCCTTGCGAAGAGAGAATAACTGTTCGCTGCACACCTTAGCTGTAGCTTTACCTGTCTTGGCGTCATACCAACCATCGCTGGCGCCACCCCAGAAACTCTTAAAGGAGCTGCCCTTTTTCACAGTACTCCCGAGAATCGAATCTCCGATGTTGCCAATATAGCCCCAGTCGTGAGTCCAGTCAGGCCGAGTACCGGGTGGCACCTTTTGCATTCGAATGACGTGGCCGGTAGCGGCATCGATATGCCAGAGGCGATCATTAATGGCAACGTAAACAAAATGATCATCGGCAGTCCAGTTGCCGCAGTCGCGAGGCATGTTGAAACGGCCGAGGCTGGGAATCTCAAGGGACCAAAGAACTGTACCGTTGTAGGAATCCAGAGCGACCAGCCGTTGTAGTCCCTGGAGGAATAGCCGACCGTTGACTGACAGGGGCGATGGCTTCCGGCCGTTGCGGTCGGGTTGGTATCGCGGACCGGGACGACCGATCCATTGCACGACCAGGTCCGAGGTGCTCTTTGCATCCTGCAGGGACTCGCCACCAAAGGCGGAATTGTCGGCATTTCCGTAGAGATGAGACCAGCTACCAGCACCCTCCAGTGGCTGCCGTTCCAACTGCAGCCAAAGCGTGGTGGCAGAGGCGGTCGATCGTGTCGGTACCTTGTTTTCCTTGATCCACTGAGCCCAGGTTTCAGGGGTCGTGTCCGGTTTGCCTGAGGTCGTGAGGCCCAGCACGGCAACTCCTCGCGGCTGCAGGAGCCGGTGAATCTCGTCCAGCGAAGTGGGCTTCCAGGTTTCGTCGAGAAGATCTTGCGAAGTAATGAGGTTGGCGCAGCAGCGTGTTACGGGGATTTCGTCGAGGGATTCCACCAGGCAAATTGACGCGCGCGTCCCGTAGTGACCTTTGGCTTGTAAGCGTTGCCGGGCCTTCTCCGCTTTTTCGGAATCCGTGGTGAAACCGATGATGTGGAGTTGTGATTGCTCGGCCAGTTCTTGCACTAACGTTCCGTCCCCGCATCCGACGACGAGGCACAAGCCCCGCTTAAAAGGCGTCTTGGCCAGGATTTCGGCGGCGCGTCCCGTGGTCGGCCTGGCAGGCTGAGCGGGAAGGATATTGAAGTTGAAATAAGTGTCGCACTCAAATTGGCTAGTGGAGGTCGAACCGGCCTGCGTTTGAATCTGGATGCTGTAATGGTACCGGCGATGGCGCTTGAGATTCGTTAGGCGTGCCTCATGCATCCGCGTCGGCGTTGCAGTGGAAACAGTTTTAACATCATCGTCCTGTCCGTAGGTCAGTTCGGTGGGTACCTTTTCGTGAGTTTCCCAGTAAACCATGGCCTCGTCAGGGGCCGTGAATCTCAGGTACGGACCGGCGGCGAGCTCGGCAGTCGGGGAGGTTCTGAGTTGCTTGGACTCCACGTGCTGCATGATCTCGGCGGCCGACAGGACACGATTGTAGACGCGAACTTCGTGAACCATCCCTTCCGCGGGGTAATTTTCGTTGCTGTCGTGGTAGGAACCAATCTCGTAGAACGTCCGCGGTGGATAATTGATGTCGCCCTGCTCAGCCTTGGACGTTCCCAGTAATTTTCCATTCACGTAGAGTAATTGGGTCTGGCCGTCATAGGTAGCTGCGACGTGATACCATTGCCCGGGGATAAAGGGCTCTGAAGCAGTCAGGTAGGTCATGTTCGCAGGCCCCTCTTTTCCCGCCAGAGCAAAACAGAAACTCGAGTTGCAATACCCGAGTAACCAGCCGCGTTCATAAGCACCGTTGTCCTGGATAGCGCCCACGATACCTCCCCAGCGTCGGGGGGACTCGATGCGAACCCATGACTCGGCAGTCACGGCCCTGGTAGGTTGAGTGGTCTTGGAATGGTCGTCACTGATCGTGACGCGATTTGACTTGCCATCGAGCACGAGGGCCTGGTGAGTCTGGGCTGTGGCCAGGCGGATGTTGCCCTCAATGGTGGCGGGGTTCTTTCCTGCCATGTCCTGTACCCGATTCTTTTGAACATGTGGGCGCTGGAAGACCCAGCGTCCAATCAGCGAGGGATCTTCGATCGGTGCTACCGGAGTCAGGTTGCTTGGCAGGGTAACGGTAGTAGGACCGGAAGCCACGAGCGGTGGGCGGGTCCCGCGGGCGCCAAAGGCGTAAATGGTTCCCGTGTCGGTGCTGGCAAAAAGCCGGCCGTTCGCACAGCTAAGGCCATATACCTTGCCGGAGACCGGGAAGGTCCAGAGCAACTTCCCCGTTGACATGTCGTAGGCAGCAACCTCGTCAGTACCACCGGCGAAGAGCGTGTTCCCTACGCCAATAAGTTCATAGGGATGGTCGCAGGGACGCTTCCAGAGTACCTTGCGGCTAATATAGTCGGAGGCAACCAGTTCTGAATCCGATAGCAGGTAAGAAATGTTGCCTCGAACGACGATGACGTTTCCGGACTTGTAGGTCGCGACGGCCTTCCGGTTGGCAGCTTGGCTGGAAGTGATCCATCCGGTCTTGTTGCCAGGCCCGTGAAAGATCGTATTATCTTTGGCCAGAACCACGAACGAGCCGCCACCCCCTTTGAGGGCGCCTTCTCCCTTTCCGGTGACGCGATCGAATAACTGCGGAGCGACGCGACCCTGGGGAACAATTAACTGGGTTTCAGAGGCAACCATGGCACCTTCCATGGTTTGGCCGGATATCTTCTGGACATAGCAATTCTTACTGTCCGTCTTTCCGTTAATCGCATTGACGGCGCATAGATATGACGGATGCCAGGGAAAGAGTGAGGCGGAGAAATAGGCCGTGCCACTCTGGATCATCAAGCCGCTGCGGCAGGGCCAAAATGGTATCAGGCGTCCATTGTGCACGATGCGGTGGGTAAGGTCGGAAGGCAGCGTTCCATCGTTGGCGTGAAGGCTGGGATTGAATTGCCAGCGCAGCTTACCTGTCTTGGCGTCAAGGCAATAGGCGTGCCCGTCATCCGAACCGAAGTAGAGTCGCCCGGAATGGTAGGATGGTGCGATGCGGACAGGCCCTTCGGTAGTAAACTGCCAAACAGGTTTGCCTGTGGCAGCATCCAGGCAATGAGCCGAATCGTCCACGCTGGACCCGAAATAGACCTGGTCGCCGGCAGCGACAACATGAAACACGGGGTCGTACATTCGCATGGACTTTAGGCCCCGGATGCCCGCATAGGCATCCCATTTAGCTGGGCCCGCCCAGGCGGACTGTGGCGGCAGTGTGGACTTCCATTTCCAGAGCAGGCCAAGGCTACGTGTGGACAGAGTCTCGTTGGTAATTCCGCTGCGCTGATTGTCGTGCCGATACGTGGGCCAATCAGCGGCAGCAACCTGGCCCGTGAGACCAGCCAACAAGAGCAGTAAACCCGACATTCGGATCGCCCGGTGTGAAAGGAAACGGAGGGCTCCGGAGGGTGGGTAGACGGTTTGGTTTAGTAGCCCCACAACGTAAACTCCTTTGAAAAGTGTGGTCGATTCATGGTTACCCGCTGCTAGGCAAGTAGGTCGCGGACAACCTTACCGTGAACGTCGGTAAGGCGATAATCGCGTCCTTGGAAACGATGCGTCAATTGTTCATGGTTGAAACCAAGGCTGTGCAGGACAGTGGCCTGCAGATCATGCACGTGCACCTTTTTCTCTGCCGGTTTGAAGCCTAGTTCGTCGGAGCCGCCATAGCTCAGGCCCGGTTTCATACCGCCGCCTGCCATGAACATCGTGTAGCAATCAGGGTAATGATCTCGGCCCAGGACAGCGCTCTTGGCGGTGCGGCCCTCACGGAATGGAGTGCGTCCGAATTCGCCACTCCAGATCACGAGTGTTTCATCGAGTAGATCACGTTGTTTAAGATCGCGTATCAAGGTGGCGACCGCCTTGTCCATCGGCTTGCAGCGATCTGTCAAGCCGGACCGAATGCCACGACTCTTGTTGGTACCGTGGAAATCCCAGCCCCAGTCAAATAACTGGATGTAGCGAACTCCGCTTTCGGCGAGACGACGCGCCAAGAGGCAGTTGTTAGCAAAACTGGCGGTGCCTGGTACGGCGCCGTAATCATCCAGCATTTGCTTGGTTTCCTTGGAAATGTCCATCACGCCCGGTACAGACGTTTGCATACGGAAAGCGAGTTCGTATTGTGCGATGCGAGTGAGGGTTTCAGGGTTCCCTAACTTGTCTGCCTGGATCTGATTAAGGTCACGTAGCGCGTCGAGACTGGTACGTCTCAATTGGCGATCCATCCCCTTGGGATTGCTCACGTAAAGGACAGGGTCCCCCTTGGAGCGACACTGCACGCCCTGGAAAACGGAAGGCAGGAAACCGCTGCCCCAGGTGTCGTTGCCTCCGCTGGGACTCACGCCGCCCGAAATTAAAACGACGAAACCGGGCAAATCGGCGTTGTCTGAGCCGAGTCCATAGGTCACCCAGGAGCCGAGGGAGGGACGACCTGAACGCGGCGAGCCGGTGTACAGCAACAGCTGGGCCGGAGCGTGGTTGAATTGTTCGGTATATACCGACTTAACGATCGTGAGATCGTCGGCGACACCTGCCAGGTGTGGAATCGCTTCGGACATCCAGGCCCCGCTGTCGCCATGCTGGGCGAACTTCTGGGGGGTACCCAGCAGCGTGGGATGGGCCGACGTAAAGGCAAAGCGTTTGCCCTTGTAAAATTCGTCAGGACACTTTTCGCCGTTGCGGCGTACCAATTCGGGCTTGTAGTCGAACAGGTCCAGGTGAGGTGGCGAGCCCGCCATGTGCAGGTAAATGACTCGTTTAGCCTTCGGCGCAAAGTGCGGCAGCTTGGCAGCGAGCGGGTTTACGAACGCCGGTTCGGCAGCTGGTGCCGGATCGGCGAGCGAAGCCAATGCCATGGCTCCCAACCCGGAGGGGCAGGCCTTCAGGAAATGACGACGAGTCAGCAGTTGAAGGTTTTCTTGTAATGCATGCATGAGTAATTTAATTACCTCTTGGTAAGCGCTTCGTCTAAATTCATTAGGACATTGCTGACCACGGTCCAGACCGCGAGATCTACGATGTTCGTTGTTTCGGGGACCGCACCGGCAAAGGATGTTGCCATTTGGGTAGCCAGGGCCGGATCGGCCCGGTAGCGTTGCTGGAGCTGTTCGTAAAGAGTGGTCAGTCGCATTGCCTCTGCAGGGGCCGGAGGGCGAGAAAGAACGTTTCGGAAGGCGTATGTCAGTTGAGCGGCCAGGCCGTGGGATGATTCTTTTTGGATCAGCCTTGCCAGGTGTTGTGCCGCCTCGACATAGACGGGATCATTGAGTGTGACAAGAGCCTGTAGTGGTGTGTTGGTACGTGTCCGACTGATGGTGCAGACGTTGCGGCTGGGGGCGTCAAAAGCGGCCATGGAGGGGTAGGGAATGCTCCGCCGCCAGGAGGTGTAGAGGCCACGTCGATGCCTGTCTTCGCCGGGGCTGGTCGTCCAGTCCGTGGAACCTCCGAACGCTGCCTTGAGGCCCAGGTTGGGTCGGGGAGGCTGAACACTGGGACCGTACATCTTGGAACTAAGGAGGCCACTGACCGCCAGCGCCTGGTCCCTTATCATTTCTGCGGAAAGACGGAAACGTGGCCCGCGGGAGAGTAGTTGATTGTTGGGATCGCGTGCCGCCGCATCGCCAATAACCTGGCTGGATTGCCGATAGGTTGCCGACATCACGATCGTCTTTAGTAAATCCTTGACATCCCAGCCGTTTTCCATCAAGTCCACAGCTAACCAATCGAGGAGGGCGGGATGGCTAGGAAGTGAACCCTGGGTGCCGAATTCTTCGCTCGTGGAAACCAGGCCAAGTCCGAAGAGCTGTTCCCAGTAGCGGTTCACAACCACCCGTGCCGTCAGCGGATTTTCTGGGCTCACCAACCAGTTGGCAACGCCCAGCCGATTAGACGGTCCATCTGCGGGGAACGGATGGAAAGCGGAGGGGACCCCCTGCGTAACCTCCTTGTCCTTGGCCAGGAAATTACCGCGAATTTGGATATGTGTTTTCCGCCCCTTGCCCACTGGCAATTCACGCATGATGGGGACGGTGACCCCCTTGATGCTATCGATCTGTTTCTGGATCGCTGCGATTCGATCCAGCACCGCCTTGGGAGGCGGCACGGCGCGGTTGTAATAGGTGACTAGGGCTTTCTTTTGTTCGGGCGTGAGCTGGGCAACAGGCTGAGCCAACAACGGCTGGAGTGCGCGCGGCGTCAATTCGATCGGGCTTGAGCTCGTAGTCGCTGAAATGCGGAAATGACCCAGGCTATGCTGGGATCCGAATGCCTGTTCGAGCGAGATCTTTAAACGGGTCGTTTTGCCAGCTGCACCGACCGGCTGCTTGAACTGGAAAACGGCTCTCGCGGACTGACTAATGTTACCGCCGACAGCCCACCCAGCGCCAGCAGGCTTGTCGTCGTTGGTCAGTGCCGCTAAAGCAGTCCATCCCTGTTGCGGGTCCTTGCCGGCGACCCCAGCCTGTTCGTAATCAGCGGACGCAGCCACGATCGGTAATGACCGGGCACCGGTTAGATCGGCTGCGACCTCTTTGGGGGGGGCCTTTGGGTAAACTTGCTTCCAGGTCGTCTGGCGTTCATCGTTCAGGATCGAAAGACTGAAGCCATCGAGGCGTGATTGCAGTCCGGAATCGGTTCGATTCCAAATCACGATCTTGTCGATCTCTGTCGTTTTGCCGAGGTCGATTTCGAGCCAGGGGTTTTTGCTGATCGCCGTGTGGGTCACGCTGTTTTTCTGATAATCACCATCCGTGTTTCCGTCGATGGCCCGTGCAGCCGGTCCACCGAAACCAGTGGATGATTGGGTAGCCTTTCCTGTCCGGGCAATGTTTTTTCCATCACGAAAAACCTGGATCTCGGCGACGTGGATCATTTTTTTCTCACCGGCGAGGTCGATGCGAATAAAACGGCCGTTCTGGCGAGGGCGAGAGTCAGATTGGTCGAGGACGCGGAGGTGTGAAAGAGCGAAGTTACCACCACTGGAACGGCCGGGACCCTGGTGGGGAAGGGATGGGTCAGGCAGGGCCTCCAGTTGTAGGCCGCGGATTTCCTGTAAATCGGTTTCGATTTCGAGAACGTAGGTTTCCGTGGCTGGCGATTTACCCGAGGCGAGAACGCTGGCATTGGGTCGGACCGTCAGCGTGGTGCCGTTGCTGGCGGTGGCGATGGTCGGCTGAAGAGGTTGCCATGAGTAATTCCGCTGGGAAACTTGCTTCCAGGAAGTCTGCTGGGCTTGTAGCTGGGCGTCACTGGGAATCAGCTTGGTACGCGTTTCGACGATTTCCTCCAGGAGTGTCGCCTTGCGCTGTTCCATTTCTTCAGTGACGCGAGTTAAGAGTGGCGATTCATCACGTCGGTCAGCATCTTGGCTGTTATTGAAGTAAGCGAAAAACTGAAAATACTCCTCCTGGGAGATGGGATCGTATTTGTGGTCGTGGCATTGGGCACAACGAATGGTCGTGCCCATCCAGACCTGCAGCGTCGTGTTGACCCGATCCACGATGGCAACGTTACGAAACTCCTCGTCATCCGTTCCACCCTCACTATTGGTCAGCGTGTTACGGTGAAAGGCCGTAGCGGTGAGTTGCGCAGGAGTGGGTTCAGGTAGTAGATCGCCCGCAATCTGTTCGATCGTGAACTGGTTAAACGGTTTGTTCTGGTTGAGGGCGCGGATTACCCAGTCCCGGTAGAGCCAGATCGTACGTGGCGGGTCGTCTGCGTAGCCGGCGGAATCAGCATAACGTGCCAGGTCCAGCCACATCGCTGCCCAGCGCTCGCCGTAGCGTGGTGATTTTAATAATTCGTCAACGAGGTGTTCGTAGGCTTGTGGCGATTTGTCAGCCAGGAAGCGATCGACCTGGTCGATAGTGGGAGGCAAGCCGGTAAGGTCCAGGGAGAGGCGTCGCGCCAGCGTGTACCGGTCGGCAGATTTCGCCGGGGCGAGTTTTTCGCCCTGTAGGCGGGCCAGTACGAACTGGTCGATCTCGTTGTGTCCCCAGGTGGTGCCGGAGAGCGCCGGCGGCTTGGGGCGTTGGGGGCGTTGGTAAGCCCAGTGTCCTGCGTACGGTGCCCCCAGCTGAACCCATTGCGTGAGTGTCTTAATCTCGGCTTCGGTCAGCTTCAGGCCGCTGGACGAAGGAGGCATCTTATCTTTGCCTGGGGCCGTCAACCGTGCAAGGAGTTCGCTGTTTGCCGGGTCGCCCGGCACGATGACGCCGAGGTCATCGACAGCGACTTCTCGGTGATCCAGTCGAAGGTCCGATTTGCGTTGCTTGGCGTCGGGCCCGTGGCAACGGAAGCAGCGATTGGAGAGAATCGGGCGGACGTCCCTGTTGAAATCGACCGTGGGCTCTGCGGCGTTTAGTCCGACACCCAGTAGGATGGTCGTCAGCGCCGATAAAAAAGTAGCTGAAAGTTTCGCCATGATATCATTCCAAGGGTAGTCGTAGCAGGCAAACATCACTTGGCTATTGTATCATTTTCGAATGCAGAAAGAATGTGCAAATCAGCGGTTTTATACGTCAGAATCGGGGGCAGAAGGGATTTGGCCCGTCTCGGATTCGATCGCTGCCTGCGCGGCCTTGATCTTACGTATGAAATAGGCGGCCGCCAGGGTCAGAAGTACGGTGCCCAGGATGGATAGTAGGTAGGCCATGCCGCGGAAAAAATTAAGCCAGGTCGTCTCAGATTGGCCGAGAGCCTTGTAGAGCTGTAAGCCAACGGAGCCCGTGTAGCCGAGGGAATCTGCAATGTAGATTGCAAATACCGCGGTGCCCGTAAACCGAGTTGATGCCAACAGGCGGTCGAAGATAACGGTTCCGTAAGGAACGTAGGTGAGGTAGCCACCGACACCGATCAAAATCATCCAGGCGATCGGACTGATATGGCCCAAGTCAAACAGCAGCGTACTGATGCCCAACACGAGCGTGCCGGAAACCATGATTGCGAAAGTGGCAATCATGCCGATGACGTGTCCTTTGATGGAATTGAGTAAGACCAGGGAAAGGAATACGGGGATGGCGATTGGCATGTCCGTTTTGCTGAATACGGCCGCGGTCTCACCGAGACCAAGTTCCTGGAGCAGATTGATTCCGTACATGTCCCGGATTTCCCGAAACGCGGAGAGGAACAAGTAGACAAACATGATTAGTATGAGACCGGGAAGGAACTGGCGAACAAACAGACGCCGTTGCGTGGCATCCATCGGCACGCGCTTGATACGGTCGGCTTCATCGATAGCATCCGGTTCGGGCAGTTGATTGAGTAGCCAGGTGAAAAGAAAAAACGGTCCCAGGAACATGGCTCCGGTAATGACTGGCATCGTGAACTGGGTGGCTACACCTGAATCAATGAGGCCTTTGCCGATATCTTTAACGATCCCGCTTGCAACAATGTATGAACAGCTCAGTCCGACTAGCAAAATCTCTGAGGTGCGGCGCCCCTCCAGGTAACGGACTACCAATCCCCAGATCATCCCCAGGGACAGGCCGTTGAGTAGAATGGCGACAAACTTCCATTGCTCCGGTAAGGCGGCAAAGAGAGCCAGGGCTAGTTCGGCGCACACGATTAATGAGATAAGCATGCGAGCCCGACGTCCGCGGGTTACCTCGGAACAGTATTTCAGGCCGAGGTACTTGGAAGTGGCATAGCCAATGACCTGGCTAATCGTCAAAGCCACCTTGAGATCCATGGTTGTATTGAAAAAGATCAGGCCGTCATAAGCGGACGCGCCGAAAGGCTTGCGGAATGCGTACATGCAGAAATAGGTACCGAAGGCAGTCATCACCGCATAGAGTGAAAAAACCAGGGCGTGGCTGTTTTCCAACCAGGAGGTGATGCGGCCTGGCGATTTTAATTGGGGAGTTGCCATCGAATGGAAAGGCTCCTGGTGCGACGAAGGCAGAATCTGGGTAGAGACTAGCAGAAACCCGGGGGTAAGAGAAGCGTTTTTCACGAGGGTGCTTCGTACGAAGTGAGTTAGCCGGTGACTGGGCAGCGCGGGTAGTTACTGAGCAAGGCGATTGGTAGACTGGAGCTGTTCTTGTGATGAAAATAAGGGGAGGCTGCCTGTCAGCCCGGCGCGTGATGAAAAGAATTGGCATCCTGACGGCTGGTGGTGATACACCGGCACTTAATGCGACGCTGCATGGAGCTGCCTCGCGAGCGAATGAATTGAAGATCGAGCTGGTCGGGCTCCTAGGCGGATTCAATGCTTTTTTCGATCCTCGTACACCCCACGTTTGTCTCAACCCGCTTTTTGAGACGATCCCGGAACTTGACAGTACTGTCGGCGGGACGGTGTTGGGGTCGTCTCGACGCTATCTGGACGTGACGAATCACGAAGCGATTGCGGGGGCCGAGGAGCGCGTCAAGCGACTGGGTCTCGACGGGCTCATCTGTATTGGTGGCGATGGTACGATCAACGGGATGCAGGCGCTTTGCAACATCGTCCCATCAGTACTTGCACCGAAAACAATTGATAACGACCTGGGTCTAAATTATCCAGGAGAAGCCGAGGGGGTGCTGGGATCATCAGCACCAGGCAACTTCGATATCAGCAGGATGATCAATTACGCTACGCCTGGCTACGCAACGGCTGTTTATGTAGCCACCTGGGGCATCCGGCGAGTCAGGACGACCGCCGAGAGTCATCACCGGATTGCAATCGTGGAGGTCATGGGTCGGCACTCGGGATACATCGCCCTTGGCGCTGCTTATGGGCAACCCGATATTATTCTACTTCCCGAGCAGCCGGTTGACATGGAGGCTTTGGTGGAACGCGTGTGCAACATTTACACGCAACAGAAGAACGTGGTGATCGTGATCGGGGAAGGTATCGTGAATGCGAAAGGTGAAGAGTTGGGTGCCAGTCATGCCACCACCGATCCATCAGGAAATACGATCTTGCAGGGTGCTGCCGAAGCCCTTCGAACGCAACTGGTCGAATTGATCGGTGATGTTTTTTTTCAGCAGACTGGACGCGTAGACACGGCTGCCCGAGCGATTTTTACGAGAAAGGTGGGACATACGCAGCGGGGTGGACGACCGCTTAAATTCGATCGTTACCAGGGGAGCCAGCTGGGTGGGCATGCGCTGGACATGATCGTCGGGGGTGAAAGTAATTCGTTCGCGAGCCTGCAGTGGAACGAGTCCGAGGGTTTTAAGGTGCAGTCCGCCGAAACCAAGCTGTTGCGTGGAAAAGATGGTGTCATTCATGCTCGCCGAGTGGATAGCTCCTTCTACGATTCCGAACGCTTACATATATCGCAAACCGGAATTCGATACCTGGTACCGATCTTTTCTGATGCGATCGGCGCTGGGGACGTGGAACAGATACGTCACTCACTCTTCGATTCCGGCAATCTGCAGGATGAATATCGCTCGATATCCGTGGCCATGGAGCGCCGTACTGAGACGTTGGACTGAAAATAGCTTGAATTCGGTCACTCAGTCGGATCGTGAAGCGTGCGGACGGGTGAATTTCGCAGGGCAACGTGGTATCATTGCCTAACCCCTGGTCGGCTACTGACCGCGCGGGTGTCACCGGTAGTAAAAGGGATTCCATCGAAAGGATTGGTTTAATGAAGACGATTCAAGTGCGCCTCGCCATGTTGCTGTCCGTTGCATTGCTCATCAGCTTGGCTGGCGGCGATCTAGGTATCGCCCAGGAAGCGGGCTTCAAGACCATCTTTGATGGTAAGACTCTCAAAGGATGGGATGGCGATTCGAAGTTCTGGAGCGTCCAGGAGGAGTCCATTACCGGTCAGACGACCAAGGAAAATCCCACCAAAGGGAATACGTTTATTATCTGGCGTGCCGGCAAAACAGCTAATTTTGAACTAAAGCTTGAATACAAGATCGTCGGTGGGAATTCGGGCATCCAGTACCGTAGTTTTCCGCGCGATGGCGGAGCGGATAAGTGGCGAATCGGAGGATACCAGGCAGATTTCGAGGCCGGTAAAACCTATTCGGGAATTCTTTATGGCGAGGCATTTCGTGGCATCCTTGCCAACCGTGGACAGAAAACCGTTATCGGGACAAATGGGAAACCGAAGGTCGTGGGCAGCGTAGGGGAATCGAGCGAGATCCAGAAAAAGATCAAGAATGAGGACTGGAACTCCTACCACATCATTGCAAACGGAAATCATTTTGTTCACAAGATCAATGGTGTAGTCACCTGTGAGGCGACGGACGAAGATGACGCCGCTCGCGCTGATGGACTCCTGGCTCTCCAGCTTCATGCCGGTCCACCAATGAAGGTGCAGTTTCGAAACATACGCCTCAAGGAATTGCCGCCGTCGAAAGCCAAGCCGATTAAAAAAAAAGCGAGTAGAAGAAAAGCTGCCAAGGTTGCCGCCAAGAAAGTAGCATTCGTGGCGGGTACCCGCAGCCATGGCTACGGCTCCCATGAACACTTTGCAGGGTGCATGATTCTGGCCAGGTCTTTGCAGGCCAGTGACGTCGGCGTGGAAGTGAAGGTTTTCCGAGACGGCTGGCCAAAGGAAAAAGGCGCGCTGGAGAGCTTTGACTCCATCGTGATGTATGCAGATGGTGGAGGACGCCATCCGGTCAACGCTCACCTGGATGAAATGGATGCGTTGGCCAAGAAAGGTGTCGGCATCGTCTGTATTCACTATGGAGTTGAGGTGCCGAAGGGGGACTCGGGTGACCGGTTGCTTGACTGGATTGGCGGCTATTTTGAAACGCACTGGTCGGTGAACCCCCATTGGACCGCCAAGTTCGCGAAGCTCCCCGAACATGCCGTAACCCGCGGCGTGAAACCATTCGAAATCAACGATGAATGGTATTACCACATGCGATTTCGCAAGGATCTTAAGGGCGTAACGCCGATCTTGTCCGCGCTGCCACCGAAGACCACCCTGGTGCGAAAGGATGGGCCGCACAGCGGCAATCCGCACGTGCGAGCGGCCGTGGCGCGGGGAGAAAGCCAGCACGTGGCCTGGGCCGCCGAACGACCGGATGGCGGGAGAGGTTTCGGATTCACCGGCGGGCATTTTCATTGGAACTGGGGTGACCCAAACTTTCGTAAACTGGTTCTCAACGCAATCGCCTGGACCGCGAAAGTTGACGTGCCGGCGGGGGGTATCGGCGACAAACCGTTAACGCTCGAGGACCTGCAGAAAAATCAGGACTATCCCGCACCGGGTAATTTTAATGGGGACAGTATTCGAGAACGTTTGAACTTGCCGGGTGGAAAGAAAAGCGCAAGCCGTCCTGCATCCTCCAAGGGGATAGCAGCCAAGGCCGCTTACACCAGCCCGCTTGTCACTTCGCAGACAAAGGGCCATGCGGTTGCTATTGATGTCAATATCAAGGGTGCTCGCGAACTGTTCCTGGTGGTTAATGATGGTGGAAATGGTTACAGCTGTGATTGGGCAGACTGGGCTGAACCGCGGTTGGTCGGTCCCCAGGGAACGAAGAAACTGACCGATCTCAAATGGAAGGTCGGTACAACGGGGTTTGGGAAGCTGCAGAAGAACAAGAACGTGGGCGGGCGGCCTCTCAAGATAGACGGCAAGAGCGTTGCGTATGGATTTGGTGCGCACGCCAATTCAGTGATCGGCTTCGACATCCCGGCTGGCTACGAAAGATTCCAGGCTCGTGGTGGGCTTGATAATGGTGGTACCGACCAGGGAACCTGCGGGAAGGTCGCGTCGGTGCAATTCAGCGTCTATACCAAGGCGCCACCAAAACAGCTCCTGGTGGCCAGTCGAACCGGAGGCGGAGGCGCGCTCGGTAGTCGGGATTCAAGCGAAGCCGTCGCAGGACTGGACGTGGCGGACGGCCTCAAGGCCCAGTTGTTTTCCTCAGAGCCTGACCTCTTGAGCCTAACGAACCTTGATATCGATCATCGCGGCCGAGTCTGGGTCTGCGAGGTGGTCAATTACCGTGGAAACAATGGTAAGCGACCAGCAGGTGACCGCATTCTGATTCTCGAGGATACGGATGGTGACGGGAAATGCGATAGCCAGAAAGTGTATTTCCAGGGTAAGGAAGTTGATTCGGCCATGGGTATTTGCGTTCTCGGTAATCGTGTCATCGTTTCCTGCTCCCCGAATGTCTGGATTTTCACAGATGAAGACGGTGACGATAAACCGGATAAGCGGGAATTGCTTTTTACGAAGACCGGCGGCGCCCAGCACGACCACTCCGCCCATTCATTTATCTTTGGACCCGATGGCAAGCTGTACTGGAATTTCGGCAACACAGGGAAAGCGGTTCATGATCGCGATGGGAAGCCGGTTGTCGATACGCGTGGTAACACCGTGGTTGATAACGGGAAACCGTATTTCGGCGGGATGGTATTCCGATGCAATGTCGATGGAAGTGACTTCGAGGTACTGGCCCACAATTTTCGGAATAATTACGAGGTGACGGTGGACTCGTTTGGAACGATCTGGCAGTCGGATAATGATGATGATGGAAACAAAGCCGTGCGTATCAACTACGTTATGGAACATGGGAACTATGGATACCGTGACGAAAAAACCGGCGCTGGCTGGAAATCGAAACGTACAGGTATGCACGAAGAGATTCCCCTGAGGCATTGGCATCTGCGTGACCCCGGAGTCGTACCCAACCTGCTCCAAACCGGTGCTGGATCACCCACGGGAATCACGGTTTATGAAGGCCGCCTGCTGCCGAAAATCTTCTGGGACCAGGTGATTCATTGCGATGCCGGTCCGAACGTTACCCGAGCCTATCCTGTGACACGGCAGGGCGCGGGCTATGCCGCCACCATTACGAACGTGCTGCATGGTGCTCGTGACAATTGGTTTCGACCTGCGGACGTGTGTGTTGCGCCGGACGGTTCGCTCTTCGTTTCTGACTGGTACGATCCGGGCGTCGGCGGTCACCGCCAGGGGGATATCCAGCGTGGCCGGCTGTTTCGTGTGGCGCCCGCTGGAACTAAGTATGCTGCTCCCAAGTTTGATTTTCGCACGGCCAAGGGCGCCGTCGAAGCGCTCACCAACCCTGCCCTTTCGGTGCGATACATGGCCTGGACGGCACTCGATCAGATGGGGGTCAAGGCGGAAGTCGAATTGAGTAAGCTGGCAGGCGCGGAAAATCCCAGGCATCGCGTAAGGGCGCTGTGGTTGCTCGCCCGAATCGATGGCAAGGCCGCGCATTATATTCAGCAAGCTGCCGGCGACAGCGATGTCGATATTCGGGTGGCTTCCATTCGCATCGCGAGATCCCTGGAGCAGGATACGGTTTCGCTGCTAAAAAAACTGGTTAATGATCCCTCGCCGCAGGTACGCAGGGAATGCGCGATCGCCTTGCGTGGCCATTCCTCAGATGCAGCACCGGCATTGTGGGCAGCGCTGGCACAGCAACACGACGGAAAAGATCGCTGGTATCTTGAATCTCTTGGTATCGGGGCGAAGGGGCAATGGGACGCTTACTTTGGTGCCTGGTTGGAACTGGCTGGGTCCAATTGGGCGACCGATGCCGGTCGTGACATCGTCTGGCGGAGCCGTGCAAAAGCGACCCCTGGGTATCTTGCCAAGATTTTGCTTGATAAGAAGACTCCTGCCAAGAGTCACCCACGGTATCTGCGAGCATTTGATTTCCTTTCCGGTCCTGAAAAGGATAAGGCCCTGAAGACAATCTTGGGACTCTAGATTGATGATCCTGGGAAAGCTGTTGTTTCGGCAGAAGGTGCCGATGACGACTTGGAGAACAAGGTAGATGACGCGTCCCCGTGATAATGGCCGGAATTCTCAGTGCCGAAGGGCGGCTCTGATACTCGTGATGTCACTATGCGTCACTCCGGCGTTCGCCCAGGACCAGTCGGTGGATAGCGAGCAGGCGGATCGGGACCGACTGGTCGTGGAAACGTTGCTGCGCCTGGAAGGCTATGACCTCGAGTCGAATCAGAAAGCGAAGGCGGCCGTACTGCGGCACCTGAAACGGCACGAGGGTAAAACGGAATATGTAAAACTGGCGGAACATTTTAAGCTGCGAGAAACGGTGCCAGTACTGCTTGAAGTCGCGCTGAAGCGGGCCGAGGATACGGTGGGTGCCGAGGCCGTGTCGCTAATTGTTAAATTTCAGTCACTCAAGCAGGTGCAGGCAGTTGTCGAGGGCAAAAATGCAGACCGTGCCGCCAAGGCATTGCGGGCGCTGGGGCACTTGGATGATGCCGCGGTCCTTGCTTACCTAAAAACCCTGGTAACGGACCAGGATCGTAGCCGTGCTGTTCGGAACGGAGCAGCGCGTAGCCTGGGCCGTAGTCGCCTGGGAGAGCGAGAATTACTGGCTCTGGCGCGGCGTAAACAGGTACTGGATGATACCAGTTTCGCTGTAGGGAATATCCTGTTGGCGTCAAGCGACACTGCGATCCGAAGCGAGGCCGGTAAATATTTCAAGCTGCCGACGGGTTCGAACGCCACGCCACTTCCACCGATCCCGCAACTGGTGAGAATAATCGGGAGTCGCGAAGCGGGTAAGAAACTTTTTGAAACGACAGGCAGCTGTGCGAAGTGCCACAAGGTGCGCGGTGCCGGTAAAGACGTTGGACCGGATCTCTCGGAGATCGGAAGTAAGCTGTCGCGTGAGGCCCTCTTTGTATCGATCCTCGATCCTAGCGCGGGCATCAGCCATAATTACGAGACCTATTTGCTGGAGTTAACCAGTGGCAACGTGGTGTCTGGAGTGCTCGTCAGCCAGACCGCGGATTTGGTCGTGATTAAAACGCGTGAGGCGATCGAAAAAAGTATAGACAGGGCCGACGTCGAGCTGATGCAGAAATCGGAGCTGTCCCTGATGCCGGCTGATCTGGTGAAGACGCTGACCAAGGATTCACTTGCGGACATCGTTGAGTATCTAGTCAGCCTAAAAAAGACCAAGTGAACATCGCGGCCGGCGCGGTGGCAAGGAGAAACTGGCGATGAAGACTCGGTTGCTGATCGTAGTGTTGGGAGTCACCCTGGGCCTGACTGCCAAGTGGATCGTTAACGCCTGGCAGGCGTCCAATCCATCGGCGCCAGCGGCTCAATCGGATGTCTCGTGAACGCCTTTGGCTGGCTTCCGCATTCGCATGTTCAAGACCTCGACGGCCAGTGCAAAAGCCATGGCAAAGTAAATGTAGCCTTTGTCGATTTCCTGGCCAACGGCCTCGGCTACCAGCATGATTCCGATCAGGATCAGGAAGCTGAGTGCCAGCGTCTTGATGGTGGGGTTCGCCAGGACGAATTCGCTGACCGAACGGGCGAAGATCATCATGACGATGATCGCTATCACGATTGCGGCAACCATGATGGAGAGTTCCTCGGCCATGCCTACGGCCGTAATCACTGAGTCGAGTGAAAACACGATATCCAAGACGGCTATTTCAAGGATGACAACCGCGAATCGCTTGGTCTTGGGAACCGCATCATCGTGGGTTGCCTCGTGGTGACTCTCGTGGATTTCGTAGACGCTTTTCGCGATCAGGAAGAGACCACCGGCTAGCAAAATTAGGTCGCGGATTGAAACGTGGTTCATCTCGTCAGTGATCCACGCCCCTGGAATACCGATTGAGGTGAGGAAAAATAGATGTGCCGTCAGTCCGAGGATGAACTTAAGTAAAAGCAGTAGCAGGACCCGCGTTACAAGGGCGGCCCCCAGCCCGATTCGTCGCCCGAGTGCCTGCTGTTCGGGGGGCAGGCGGCCGGTAATAACCGCGATAAAAATGATGTTGTCGATGCCAAGAATGATTTCCATTCCCGTGAGTGCGAGCAGGGCAATCAAGCTTTCAGCAGCCATTTCGTACCGCCTGTCGTATAAAAAGTTGGTTGGAGGGTATTGTGCGGCCAGTTTAACAATTGGAGTGGCTCGCATCTATGGCGGGATCGGGTATCCTGAAAATGAATTGGTTTCCTTGGGTCGTGTGTCTTTTGTTAGGAAGTTTTGTAAATTCCGGAAACGGGGAGAAATGGTATGAGGAAAGTAAACAGCTACTTGGGTATGGCGGTGGGATGCGGATTCGCGATAGCGCTGTTCGGAGCCTATGCGGCGCCCGATGAGGGCGAGACGACCGGAATTAGACTGGCGGGCGCCCGCCCTACAATTGACGCCTCTCAGTATGAGAGTTTGCAGGCGGCCTTTGATGCCATACCTGAAACAGGTGGTTTACTCCAGTTGCCGGCCGGTACCTTTGAGATTAGTCAGCCACTGGTGCTGTCCCGCTCCGACGTATGTATCCAGGGTGCGGGGACGGCGACACATATCAAAAACATTAATGAACAGGGGTTGCCAGCCATTATTGTCGAGAAACCGGGAGTTACGAAAAGTCAGCGGAAGGATCAGCTGTGGCGCGTGAGAATGACGAATCTAAGGGTGACGGGTAATGAAAAGAGTGGTCACGGGATCGAAGCGAGGTGGGTCAACGAGATCCTGCTGGATGCGGTTTCGATCAGTTATCATGGGGGCGACGGGATTCGGCTTGATACCTGTTACGAGGATCCTCGCATCTCGAATTGCCTAATTACCTATAATAAGCAGGTGGGTCTCAACTGTCTTGGATGCCACGATATCGTGGTTTCTGCCAATCAGTTCGAAGAAAATGACGATGCCGTACATTGTGTGAATGGATACAATCTAACAATGTCAGGTAATTGCCTCGACGACCACCTTGGTAACGGCGTGGTGATTGAAAATACGTATGGAAGCGTGGTGTCTGCGAACATGATCGAGGAATGTGCCGGAACGGCGATCGTGCTTTCACGAGATTGCTATGGAATCACCCTGAGTTCGAACGTGATTGCACACAATGGAGCTGGTATCGATCTGATGGATGCCCACGGGTGCAGTGTCTCCGCGAATACGTTCACTATTATGAAAACCAATGCCCTTCGGATCGGCCCCGGCAGCGGTCGAATCGCGGTAACCGGCAACAGTTTCAGTAATAGCTACCTGGGTGACGGGGAGGTTAAAAGAGCTGCCACAGATCTTACAGCAGCTGGGATTTTACTGGATGGTACGTCCGAAGTAACGATTAGTGGCAATACTTTTTCGGGTGTACAGCCCGCGGCAGTTTCGTTGTCAGGGAAGCCTAGTAAGCGTCTGGTCTTTAGTAATAATGTAATTACAGCGACGAAGGGTTTTCTGCCGAGTAAGGCTGTGGCCGCTAGCCGAATCGAGGGGAACCTGGAGGCGGAAGAGAAATAGAATATCGGCAGGTACGATGGCCGCCGGACACAAAGTCTTAGTGAGAGGGTGAAGCGATGGTGTTGTGGGGACGGAAGAAGAGATTAGTGGATTATGCGAGCTGCGCAGGCTGAGCTGGCAAGCTTCCCCAGGAGGGGATTGCACAGGTTGTGCAGGCTTTGCCCAGGTTCGATGACGAGCGATTGCTCGTTGGCTCTGAAGGTTTTAGTGATGCGGCGGTGTACCTGATCAAGGACGACCTCTGTGTCGTTCAGTCATTGGACTTTTTTCCACCATTGGTTGACGATCCTTTCACTTACGGTCAGATCGCCGCATCGAACTCGCTTAGCGATATTTACGCAATGGGAGCCGATCCCATTACAGCGCTTAATATTGTGGGTTTTCCGGACGACAAGTTAGAACTCGAGATTCTCCAGGAAATCCTTAGGGGTGGAGCCGATCGGGTGGCGCTTGCGGGTGCCGTGATCGCCGGTGGACACACGGTTCGGGATACAGAAATTAAGTATGGACTTTCAGCGACTGGTACCGTATTGCGTGGTAAAATGTTGACAAACCAGGGTGCTCAGCCTGGCGACCTATTGGTTCTTACTAAGGCGCTTGGGACAGGCTTTGTCACCACGGCATTCAAGGCGGGCCGATGTCCCGAAGGTACGTTGAAAAGTGCTGTGGAAAGCATGGTTCAGTTGAATGGTGCGGCCAGTCGGGCGGCGGTTGACCTGGGAGCCACGGCCGTGACGGATATCACCGGTTTTGGGTTGGCCGGACACGCGGGCGAAATGGCGCAATCCAGTGGCGTGACGTTAACGATTGAAGTCGCGAAGCTGCCGTTGCTGGAAGGTGCTCTCGAATTGTCTCGTAAGGGAAATTTGACAAGGGCCAGTAAAACGAATCGGAGTTTTGCGGATGCGAAAATGAGTATCGCCGGTGGCGTGGCCCCGGATCTACAGGAATTTGCTTTCGACGCCCAAACTTCCGGCGGGCTGTTGATTTCAATCGAGGAAGAGCAGGCGGCAGGGCTTGTCTCGCGTTTAAATAGCGAGGGGATTTCAGCAGCCTGTATCGTCGGTCGCGTGGGTGCTTTAGATGGAGTTTCCATCGAACTTGTGTAAACGAGAGAACTAGGCATATGAAGAATTCCACGAAAATCGGACTGATTGCCATCGCACTCGGGGCCGTGGTCCTGTTGGCAACCCGGCGGAACCAGGATCGCAACACGACACCGAGCGTAAAACGCCCTCGCGTTGGCGCTGTCCCAGGTGACGATCCTGAGATAGCCGAAGTTAACTGGAGTGCACTTACGGAAACCGATTGGAAAAAGCGATTGACCGTAGAGCAGTATTACGTGACCCGGAAAAAGGGAACTGAAAGTAGTTTTAGCGGCGCGTATTGGGACAATAAACTTCCAGGTCAATATCATTGCGTCTGCTGTGAGCTACCGTTGTTTGATGCGAAAACGAAGTTTGTATCGGGAACCGGCTGGCCGAGCTTCTGGGACCCCATATCTGACGAGAACGTTGCCAGGGAGGAAGATCGCAAGTTGTTTATGTTGCGTACGGAAGTACTTTGTAACCGGTGCGGCGCTCACCTCGGGCACGTTTTCGAAGATGGCCCGGAGCCAACCGGATTGCGTTACTGCTTAAATTCGGCAGCGCTCACTTTCCGTGAAGAGAAAGATACGTCCAAGGAAACGAAGCCGACTAAACAGTCACAGTAAGGAAACGTCAAGGGCGTTCATTCAATGATTCGGTTAACCCTACCTGAGATAAAAGCGCGCTGCGGCGTTTCACGCCGGGAATGGTTGCGCTTTTCCACGGCGGCGATGCTGGCAGGTAATACGCTCGGTGTGAATGGGGCCGACGACCAAGCGGTTGCCACACGAAGCCCTGGGTTTGGTAAGGCTCGTTCGGTGCTGTTGATTTATGCCAGTGGCGGACAAAGCCAGGTCGATCTGTGGGATCCGAAGCCGGATGCGCCGGACACCGTTCGGAGCGTTTTTCGTCCGATCTCAACGGCAGTGCCAGGTATGCATTTTACGGACCGGCTTCCTGGCCTGGCAAAAATTGCCGACAAATATACGATCATCCGCAGCATGTCGCATGCGGATCTCGATCACGGGTCCGCCACGTACCTGGCGCTGACCGGACGGTATCACGAGCGGCTGTCGTCGAATCCGCCTGTCCGAGCCACGGATTTGCCAACGTATGGGGCGATTGTACGGAAGGTTGGTGCCCGCGCGGGTTTTCCCTATGAGGCCATCCACGTCAATGGACCTGCGCTCGTGCCATTGGAGCCGGGTCCTGGGCAGTACGCAGGGCTGTTGGGACGCGAGTATGAACCGCTCCTGTTGGGGGATGTGAATCGACAGCGTTTGGCGATACCAGCTATCGACTTGCGGGCGGCGCTACCGTTGACGCGAATGGGTGCCCGTATGCGGCTCAAGCAGGCTTATGACAGTCAACTCAAGGCGATGGAACAGTTTCGTGGAGTTGCGGATACCACGCAACAGTATCACCAGGCTCTTGAGGTGCTGGCTTCCAAGCGGGTGCGTAATGCTTTCAATCTAGGCCTGGAGAAGGCTTCAACCCGTGACGCCTATGGTCGACATCGACCGGGGCAAGCCTGTTTGTTGGCACGGAGACTCGTGGAAGCGGGGGTCCCGCAGACAACGGTTATTTGGAACCATTCCAACCGAGGCCAGGACCTGGCGCCAACGGAAACCGCTGAATATGGTTGGGATACGCACAATGATATTTTCGAGGCGCTTAAGGTCCACCTCTGCCCGCGATTTGACGCCACGATGGTGACGTTGTTAAATGACCTCGATCAACGCGGTTTGCTTGAGACGACATTGGTCGTTTGCATGGGCGAGTTTGGACGAGCTCCGCTCGTTGCCCCGGAACCCAATTTTCCCGGCAACGCTCCGGGCAGAAAACACTGGGCCTCAGCGTATTCGATACTGATGGCTGGCGCCGGCGTGCATCGCGGTGCGGTGATTGGGAAAACGGATCGTTTGGGTGGCGATGTGATTACCGCTCGCTATGGTCCATGGGACGTGGCCGCGACGATGTTCGCGGCCCTGGGCATCAATCCCGCGGGTGAATATCGAGATGCGCTTGATCGACCCTACCCTGTTTCTGTTGGTCAGCCCATGACCGCGATTTACTCGTGATTCTTACTTGGTCTGGTAGCTAATCGGATCGTCAATACCGTTCTCGCAAAAACCCTTCCGGCGTAGCAGGCAGGCATCACACTCGCCGCAGGCAGTACCCTCCGGGGCAGGGTCGTAACAACTGGTCGTCAGCGAATAGTCCACTCCCAGCGTGAGGCCGACCTTAATGATCTGCGCCTTGGTCATGTCGATGAGAGGCGCATGAATCCGCGTTCGCTGGCCGTCTTGCGTGGCGCTTTTCGTAGCCAGGTTAGCAAGTGTTTCGAAAGCGGCCAGGTATTCCGGACGGCAGTCGGGGTAGCCACTGTAGTCCAAGGCGTTGACACCAAGGAAGATGTCTGCAGCCCCCAGTTCTTCTGCCCAGCCCAGCGCGAAGGAAAGGAAGACGGTATTGCGAGCCGGAACATAGGTAACCGGGATGGAGCTGTCGATATCATCGGTACTAGAGTGCTTCGGGACCGGTATGTCGGTGGTTAAGGCGGACGCAACCAGGTCACCGAGGTTAATATCCAGCGTCACGTGGGCGGCAACCTGCATGATGCGAGCAATTTCACTGGCGGCGGAGATTTCATGAGCGTGTCGTTGACCGTATCGGAAGCTGATCGCATGGACGTCGAACCCCTGCTGCCGGGCAATTGCCAGCGTGGTGCAGGAATCGAGTCCTCCGCTGAGAAGCAAAACGGCCTTTCGAGATGTACTCATAGCGTAATTAGGGCCAAGGAAACGGATCGGAAATGGTAGGATAACGTTGGAAACATCCTAAAAGTGAAGGTAACTGCTGTCAACGGACGCCGGAGACGGTTTTGAGGTCTGTTTCTACAGCAAATACACACTTGTGGGCAGCTCGAATTGACGCCGGAAACAGGAATCCGCTAAACTCACAACCGTGCGGAACATCTCAGGGCGACTGGGTTGTGTCCGTGAGAAAACTGCAATCCCTTGATGGGTTGCCCAGAACGAGGGCAAAGAATTTATGTCACCTGACCTGATCGTGCTTGGCGGAATGTGGATACCTATCCTGATCGTTCTCGGCGTGCTGGCATTTTTTATCTTTATTATTGCGATGATGATGATCGGCATTTACAACAAGCTGGTGATGTTGCGAAACCGCTTCAAGAACGGCTTTGCGCAAATTGAAGTCCAGCTCAAACGACGCTATGACCTGATTCCCAACCTGGTTGAGGTCGCCAAGGGCTACATGGGGCACGAACGCGATACGCTTGAAGCCGTGATCCGCGCTCGCAACTCCGCGCATGGGCACCTACAGACGGCCGCACAGGATCCCTCAAATCCACAGGCAATCCAAGGCTTGGCCGGCGCGGAACAGCAGTTATCCGGGAGCCTTGGGAAATTATTCGCCTTGGCGGAATCCTACCCGGATCTCAAGGCCAGTGCCAACATGATGAGCCTCCAGGAAGAACTTACCTCAACAGAAAACAAGGTGGCTTTTTCACGGCAAGGCTACAATGATGGCGTGATGGTCTACAATACCTACCGCCAGACGTTTCCGCCGATTATTTTTGCGAGTATGTTCGGACACCCGGCGGATGCTCCCTTGTTGGAATTCGACTCGGAGGCGATTGCTGAGGCGCCGCAAGTCAAGTTTTAATTGCCACGACAGTGGACCCTGTTACGTGAGTTGACAGGAATGCTTGTGATCCCGGTATGACCCAGGGGCGTTAGGAGTTCCGGCCGTCGTTGGCTGTTTGCTTACTTGCGCACGCAACCAGATAGAGACCTCAGCCGTGGCAATGAATTTCTTTGAGCACCAGGATGTTGCCCAACGCAAAACGAAGTGGCTGGTATACGCCTATCTCTTCACGGTGATTTTAATTGTCGTGTCCGTCGATACCGTGGCCCTGTTGGTATTGCAGGTGACTGGGAAGTCGAAGGGACGACCCGGAGAGTTCATGGAATGGCAACTTCCGGCCCTGGTGGGAATTACCGGCGTGATCTTGTTCATCGTTTGGCTCGGAACCTGGCTCAAACGCCGTGAGTTGCGAGCGGGTGGCTCTGCGGTAGCCGAGATGCTCGGTGGACGGGAGATTTATCACGGATCCCAGGACCCGCTGGAACGCAAGGTCTGGAACGTCGTTGAAGAAATGGCCCTGGCGTCGGGCACTCCGGTTCCTGGCGTCTACCTTTTAGACGAGGAACTGGCGATCAACGCCTTCGCAGCAGGAACCACGCTCGATGACGCCGTAATCGGAATTAGCCGAGGCTGTGCTACGAAATTATCCCGGGATGAACTTCAGGCTGTCGTGGCGCACGAGTTTAGTCATATTTTACAAGGCGATATGCGGTTGAACGTTAAGTTGATTTCTACACTGGCAGGAATCACGCTGATCTCCCACGTGGGTTACCTTATTATCCGCAGCATGGGGAACAGTTCAGGGAGGAGTCGATCTTCTAACAACGAGAAGGGTGGCGGTGGTGGTCAAATCGTTGTGATTGGATTGGCCATGTACGTGCTCGGGGCGATTGGGGCCTTTGCCGCAGCCATAATCCAGTCGGCGATTAGTAAACAGCGCGAGTTTTTTGCCGATGCATCTGGCGTGCAATTTACCCGTAATCCGAACGGAATGAGTGGGGCTCTTCGAGCGATCGCTGGGCTGAGTCGTGGATCTAAGCTGGAAAGTCCCCATGCCGGGGAAGTGAGACACATGTTTTTTGGGCAGGGTGTCAAGACAATGTTTTCAACGCATCCACCCATCGAAAAGCGTATCCTGCGAATCGAAGGAGAGTCAGCAACAGATTTACTTGAGCCTTCGAGAGAATCCACCACGGAAATTCCCGCTGGAGCAGGTGGCACGGCGGCAATTGCCGGTGTCGCGGGTTTTGCCGGGGGCGTGGGAACCGCTGGCGGCGGACTGCCCGTTGCGGCGTTAGCGGGCGCTGCCGCTGCCACTGGCAGCGTGTCACTGGCTAAGTCAGTGGGGGAACCCACAGCAGCCCACGTGGAATATGCGCATCAATTGATCAAGGAAATGCCTGAGGCCGTGCGGCAGGCCGTGGCTGAGGCGTACTCCGCCCGGGCCGTTGTACTTTGCCTATTGATGGACGAAGACGAACAAATCCGTGCCAGCCAGTTGCGGAGTATCAGCGGGTCGGCCGATCGAGGGTTGCGCGCGGCCGTGGACCAGTTGTTGCCGCACTTCGGGGAAGTCGCTGTTCGGATGCGAGTACCGTTGCTCGACATGGCCAAGGCCAGCCTGCGGGAAATGACATCCGAACAATACAGCGAATTCAAGAAACTGTTCCAGGCCATCGTTGAGGCGGATGACCGGCTCAGCCTGTTCGAATGGATGGTTACGAATTCACTGGTTAAACACCTGGATGGCCACTTTGGAAGTGATCCGCGGAAGTCGGGAGCGAAAATCAAGCTTCCAGCGTGCAAGGATGAGTTGCGGTTTGTCCTTTCGGCGCTGGCACATGCGGGGGAGGCAGGTGATGAGAAGGCGCGTCGTAGCTATGACGCGGCCTCGCGTAGCCTCGGCTTATCGCTTGGGGAATTAGTGCCTCGCAAGGAATGTCGCGTTGCACGACTGTCCAATTCGGTGGGTCGGTTGGCCCGGTTGAAATTGGAATGCGTGAAAAAGGTACTGGGGGCCTGCGTGCTGGGAATTGCCTCCGACGGTGAGGTGTCGCAGTTGGAGGCGGAGTTATTGCGGGTGTTTTCGGAGACGATGGGTTGCCCCGTCCCGCCACTTCTGCCGGGACAGAAACTGGGCGTCTAAAGGGAATTCTGAAGGCTCAGTGCCGAAAGGAGCGTGGCGATTATGTTCAGTATGCTGCTAGCTGATGCCGTGGACGAATTTGGGATGTGGGCTATTGCGATCGTGATGTTGCTGTTGGGACTGGGTTGCCTGGCCGGAGGCTATTTCTGCTTGAAGCGTAAGCGGTTGATGCAGAACGTGCCCACGTCCAAGGTCAAGGGCGTCTTTATTGGACTCAATGAGTTGAAGGGGACCAGTCGGGCGCCGGCACCCTTGATGTCTTTTCTTACTGACGGGCGGTGTATTTGGTTCTCGTATGAAGTGGAAGAGGAATGGGAAACCATCGAGTATACGACGGATGATGATGGGAACAGTAAAACGGAAAGGCGGTCCGGATGGAAGACCATCGATCAGGGCGAGGAGAGGCTCCTCTTTGAAGTAGAGGACGAGACGGGCCGAATCCAGGTCCTTCCCGAGCGTGCTCAGTTTATCGGCGATCGGGTACTTAATCGGACGGTAGGCGAGAGCGACCTACTTTACTACTCCAAGGGGCCACGCATGGCCATTATGGATAGTACAGGAAGGCGTCGCTTCAGGGAGCATGTGGTGCCGGTTGACGAGGATGTCTACGTGTTGGGCTCGGCCCGCGTTCGCGAGGATATCGCGGAACCTGAAATTGCCTACGACGAGGTTGATAAAAACTTTCTTATCTCATCCAGGAGCGAGGAGGCGCTGACCCGACGGTATGGCTGGATTAGCTTTTTCTCGCTTATTTTTGGAGCGATTGTCATTACGATGTTTCCTGGAATGCTGGCCGTGGCTATTGCCGGTAGTGAGGGGGATCCGCAGCTGAACGTCATCATGATGCCGTTAGCGTTTGTCCTCTACTGGTTGATCGTGATTGGTCTCTACCTGTCCCTGATCTACAACGGACTGGTTTCGGTGATGCAGCGAGTCTACCGGGCCTGGAGTCTTATCGAGGTGCAATTGCAGCGGCGGTTCGACCTGATACCACGGTTGGTCGAGGTTACTAAGGGGTATTCAAAGCACGAGGTAGATACCCAGGAATCAGCTGCCTTTATCCGGTCCACGCGGTCCGCCGGCGCGACGGAGATTCCGTCGGGCGATGAAGTCGCCCGTCAGGCAGCCGCAACTAACAGCCAAACTGCACAGCTGGGTGGCCTGATGGCCCTTGCGGAGGACTACCCGGACCTGAAGGCCAGCCAGGTGTATCAAAAACTCAGCGACCAGGTGGTCGACACCGAAGATCGGATCTCGCTGGCGAGAGGTTTCTTTAACGACAGCGTCACCGCTTACAATAATCGAATACAGAAACTGCCTGATGTGATTTTTGCAATGATCTTTAAATACCGAACGGCAGAGCTGTATCAGATCCAGCCGTTTGAACGGGGCGTGGTGAAGGTTGACCTGGGGTATGGTCAGGATGGCGACGGCGGATCGGAGTCGACGGTGCTTGACACGCCGGCAGAATAGGTGGCTTGTAGTTCCGAAATAATTTTCTGCACGCGTTCGCGAGAAGCGGGAGGGCTAAGCAGTTCTGCCTCGGTTCCCAGGGCCAATACACGCGGGATGACCTCCAGTTCGTGAGTCGCTCTGACGGTCAGTAGGAGCGATCCATCCGCCTGCCGCTCTACCTTCTGATCGGCGTGCCAGGGATCCTCGATAACCCAGGGGGCCGCAAACGCACTGATTCGCACCTGGAATTCTTCCAGCCCCTGCTGGGAAAAAATCCCCAGGCTCTGACCAAGATACTGGGTCAGATCGAACTCTTGGTCAGCGGTGAAATAGTCATCTAGGGCTTCCGCACTGAGAAACCGATCCAGTTTCCAATGCCGGAGAGCTTGTTCGAGATCCACCGCAGATTGTTCCGCCGCAATGATGTAGAGGCTCGATTGATAAAAAACAATGGCATAGGGAAGGATGCGTCGCGTGGAGACAGGTTTTCCGAGTGATTGATACTCGATCTGAACGACCCGGTGTTGCAGGATGGCCCGGTTGAGAGTTTTGAGAACCCCCTGCTGTTCCTCGTAGGACTTGGCGGGCATCCCGGAGACGTGCAGAACCCGCCGAAACCGCTGGTAATGATCCCAGATGGAACCGGGTAGTTGCGCCTGGATCTTGTGCCAGAATGTTTCGATGCCCTGCCAAAAAGGGGTTCCCGCTAATGGCAGGAGGAGGTCTCGGCCCAGTGAGAGCGCTAACAGTTCGGTTGCTGAAACCGTGATTTCATAGGGGGTACGGCTTTGTTGCCCTAGTTTCCAGACGCGGCCCCGCTCCAACTGTTCCGAGGAAAGATGAAAGCCCGCGGCTTGTAACGCCTCGATGTCACGGCGCACGCTCCGGGTGTGCAGCGAGGTGAGCCCTAGTTCCTCGACCAGGTCGTCTCGAATTTCCTCGAGCGTTTGTCCGAACCGCGACCGTTCGAGGACCTGGAGGAGCTTGTGTTGGCGAATGAGTTGTTCGTTGCGAGCCATCCGTTGCTGCTCATGAGTTCAGGGGTCGTGACCGAATCCAGGGCCGTTTTGCTAGAAGTCTGTTATGGCAGGTAAGGAGCAAGTTTCGTGTACGCTGCATAAACACCTGCGATCAACATGCCCACCGCGGAGATGATCAGGAAATAATCCCAGGCGCGGCCGGGTGAGACACGCGAATCTCCCTTGGCGTAACGAAAATATATCGCGGCTGCAGCCACCATGGGTAACATGATTGCCTGCATGGTACCACTCAGTAGAACCATGACGACTGGTTTGAGCCCAAAGACGGATGTGATGCAGCAGATCGCAGGCAGCACAGCACAGAGCATTTTGACGTTGCGCCGGTAGGTTTCCTCAGATGGATCATTGAACTTAAGAACACGAAAGACGTCCGCGGCCATGCGCGAGTTGCCCGCGGTCGCGACAAAAAACGTGGAGTAAAGGACCGCAAAAGCGCCAAACAGGA
>Ga0163108_10000069_pt1 | contig 66255 bp, 48 predicted proteins | sample Fk1155metaG_FD_109644 | JGI IMG/M metagenome (GOLD analysis project Ga0163108, IMG submission 109644) | Marine microbial communities from the Central Pacific Ocean - Fk160115 155m metaG | ecosystem: Environmental > Aquatic > Marine > Oceanic > Photic zone | place: The Central Pacific Ocean...
CGCACAAGAAAGTCTGAGCCTCCACGGGAACTGTTCATTCCGTGAACTGCTATGACGTTTGATCCATTGCGCATATGATCTTTGAATGGTGTAAGATCAATTTCGATTGGTGTTTTTAGAACGGCAGAGTCTCCACCTGGCCGAGATCTTCCGTTATCTGTTCGGCTGTCCCACAAAGGAGTTTCAGGTTTGAGCAGGCTACCCACTTCCGTCCCGTTAAAGTATGCAATAAATCCATCATCTGGCCACACAGTTAAAAAAATTGAGTTAATGTTCTCGTTGTTAGAAAAGTTAAATTCATATCGAACATAACAAGTTGAATTGACACCTTTCATTAAGCCCTTGATGTCAGTATTAATTAGTTCAGTGATTCCTCCAACGGATTCGAATCCAATGCCGTTAATTGCATCTGTCCAGCTAGAGCTATCGAATTGGTCTGGATCTTGTGTCCAACTAAGCCCGAGTAGGCCGTTCTCAGGGATAATGTAATGACAAGGTGATTCTGAATCCAAGATTATTTCATTGATCGGTCCTCCAGGAAAACCTATTGCATTAGCTGATGGTTCCCCTCCTTCAGCTCTAGGATCAGTGCCATCTGTAGTGTAAAATATTTGTCCATCTGGAGAATTCATAGTGAGGCCAAAACTGGGCACTACAACGCCGCTAGAAGCATTAAAGCTTGGTGCTACAGGATATTGCTTGTCGACCCAAGTAGCTCGTGCCTCAAGCCAGTTCTTCATGTGCGAAATTTCAGCTTCCCAGCCGCTCAGCTCAGGGTCAGCAAATTGACCGCCGTTCGGTGGGTACTGTTTCCACCTCTCAAAGTTCCGCTCCTGCGACTCACGTATAGTGTCAGCCATCGAATCGATGACTGAGTGCAAGTTTGAAATTGAGAATGCGTCCTTTCGTAGTTCAAACCAACGATCAGTGTGCCTTTGGCGTATGTCCGGATAATTGGCCTTTGCAGGATCAGCCGAGGGTCCAAGAAGGTTTCCATACCAGGGAAATCTAGAGTCGTACCATGTTTTACTAGATACAGTGCCCACACTGTTCACAACGCCCTCCCATGCAAGCGGATTGTTATCGCGCACGTCCTCACAACCGAGTGCCCTATCAAAGTCCCAGACCGGTCCCGAAACAATTTTTCCCTCACGGTCCTTATGAAAGAACGCGCTGTGTCTTCCCCAATCGATATTCATGACCAAAATGTTCAACCAGTGATGGTCGATCCAAGAGTCAACCTCTATATAATCAGAGAAGTGAAGGCCCGTTGACCTATTGACTCCGGTCGGAGCATTGATGAGGGCTCCATTCAATTCATTAAGGTGTCGAGTAATCCAGGAGCGTTGTTGGGATGAGAGCTGGAGTCCACCAGGATCAACGAAAGTGAGTTGACCCATACCGCTCACATACATGGTAGGCTCACCAGGATCCGGCCGGTCATTTTTAAAGATATAGCCACCAGTAATTTCTGGTACAGAGTTTTCCCATGGCTGCAGATGCTCAATGTCTACTCGGTTAGGGTCCATCTCTATTCTTTCGATGAGTGAATAGACACCAAAATAATCATTATCAGTTACCGTGTTGCCTGAAGTGTCACTAAAGACCTCGACAAATCTTGTCTGTGGAGCGTAACGTCCGATTTGGCGGCTAATTTTATATACGAAAGGGTTGCGCATGAGGGCTAAATCCCACTCGTAGCGGGCATTTAGGATCCAGTCCGCTTCCCTCGCCATACCGAAGGGTTTGATGTTGCGGTCCTCATCTTCACCGTCTTTCCATGTCTCAACAGATAATGAATACTTTGGCCAATACCCAGAACTTGATCCGCGTCTTCTTATTCCTGCACGTGTAGTTAATGCAGGAGTTCCAGTTAGGATTGTGCGCCCGGTCTGCGCGTCAGGTTCAAAGAAAAACATATGAGAAGCGCGTCGAGTCGTGGAGCTTGTTCCCGGGGGTGATCCTTTGCCGAGTGTGGAAATTACGATGACTGGTAAATTTGAGGAAAATGCAGGTACGTCTTGAGACATTTTTAGATAGGTCTCGGTCTTGACTTCACCATCAAGTGCCCCAGGAAGAAAGGCGCGAGCACGTACTTGAGTGCTTTCTTCAATGAGAATAGGATCTTTAAATTCCTGAGAAGGATTGTTTTTGTTATTATTCGGGACACTTAGATCTGTAGTGTAACGGATAATTGCTCCTGGAGTAGCTGTAGTTAATGTGAGTTCAAAGCTCTCCGTGAACATGCTGCTTTCATTCGAAAATACGATATCCTTAGGAGGAGCATTTTGGACTGAATTGTTGGGTTTGCCTGGCGTTGGACTTTCAAAGTAGCCGAACTGGACTCCAGCAGAAATGTCTCTAACTTCAGCTGACAATTCTGCGTCGATAATAAAGTCTGAGCTTCCACTGCTTTGATTCATTCCTTGGATAGCGAGCACATTTTTTCCATTGATAAGACTCGATTGATGAGAAGTAACATCTATAACAATTGGAGTAGATTTTACGGTATTGTCGCTACGAGTAGTCGTTGATGCGGAGTTCCAAAGGAACGGTGATGGCTTGCCAAAACTTCCAATTTCAATTCCATTAAGATAAGCTACAAAGCCATCATCTATTGTTATCCTGAGTTCTAATGAGGTGACTTGTTTGTCAGTCGATTCAAACGTGAATGGGAATCGGAAATAACCGCTCGCGTTTGTGCCGCGCATGTCTTGCTTGATGTCGGTTGTGATGGAATCTTCTAGTATTCCTCCAGAAGACTCGAAGCCGATTGGGGTATTAACCTCTTTCCAGCTCGTATCATCAAATATTGTGGGGTCCTTTTTCCAAGTGTCGCCAATAGAGTTATCGGTAGCGATAAAGTACTTAGCCATTGATCCGAAGCTAACTAAAGTTTCGATGTTGGCCCCATCTGATATGCCAATGCCATAAGAAATATTTTCAAATTGCTCGGGATAAGTGGGAGAAATTTCGTTAACGATTGTTTTTCCGTCGGGTCGAATTAGAGCAAGGTAGTCGCCACCGCGGTCAAGCGTGAAGCTTGTATGAAGTTCGTTCTTATCTGATCTGTCCTTGCCTGATGCAAAGACTATAATTGAATTGCTTGCTGATATATTATATTTTGGGAATGTCCATCGTCTGAGGTCAGTCTTGTTATTGGTCAGGTAATATCCTTCTAATGAAACTGAATTAGTTCCCGCATTAGTAATTTCAATCCAATCTGAAGGGGCTCCGTTTGAATCACGAAAGTTTTCATCAGCAGAAGCCATCAGTTCGGTGATGGTTATTTGTGATGGTGAAGAGTTTTGTAAAATCAGTGAAATCCCAATACTGATGATTAGGCTTACTAAAAATACATGGTTGAGTCTGTAGTAAGTGCCCATCTATTTTGTAATACTATAGTGGTAGTAGGTACACTCAACCTAGGATTATGAAGAGAACAAGAATTCTGAGGGTTATTGTTTCTTTTCTTGGGTCATTCTCCAGTCGGGCGAGAAAATGTAGCAGTTTTTAGGAAAGCAAAAGAGTATTACAAACATTAGGAATCCACAGGCCTCACGTAATTCGTCAGTTTCACCTGATTCAATAACTAAGTCAGGCACGATCAGCGCTGGGAGAAAGCAGATCGCTTGCGTTAGTGTGGGTAAGGGCAGCGCGAATCGTTCGGCTAGATGTCTTATTCGTGTGAAACGGTTCGTAAGCAACGGTAGTACAAAGAGGTATAACGCTAAAGAAATGGAGAGGATTTTTCCGAATATAACCTTATTGATACTGATTTCGCCCACCATTAAATTATGGACATTAATTTCATGCTGTTGGTTGCGCTCCTTTAGCCATTCAGGTGTATCGATCGAGAAGATTCTCTGCCCCCAAGATAATTCCTCACCAGCACAAAAAAGAAATCCGAATCCAATAAAAACTAATGATAAAAGAAATACCTTTGGTCTTATGGACCGGAGGCAAGTGGCTCTGCGAAAACATAAGAAGGCACAAAACAAAATAATGATTACCGTTAGCCACTCGAGTATTCCGTCCTCTGCTAAGTAATAAGCTTCAAGAAAGTCAGGGTCTACGCGTGCTATAATCATTCCGATGAAAATGATCAGAGCAATGATCAAATATATAACACGTTCTGCGAGGGTCATAACTGTATGAAAATAAACAGTTAAAGTATTACGCGTCAATTTATAGACTGTGCAAATTAAGTTATTTAATTATTCCGCCTATGCCGTGCCTCAAAACTGATTTTGCCAGGATGATAAATAGGCAGATATCTTAGCAGTACACCCACTAGGAATCGAACCTAGACCTACGGTTCCGGAAACCGTTGTACTATCCATTATACTATGGGTGCGTGTTATAAATTATAATAACTACAAAATAGTCTAAATCAAGATTCAGAGATAGCTCTAAAACAATACCTTTACACTTTCTAAAAGAAGAGATTTAGTGCCATCCCTCATTATGTCTACAGCTAAAGACATTATAGTAATTAAATTTGGTTCCGGCATCCTGACCCGACCAGATGGAATAGCGCTAGATGACAGTCAATTCGACGGTCTCGTGAGTGCCGTTTCTAATGTGCATTCAATGGGAAAGCGTCCAGTTATCGTTTCGAGTGGGGCTGCCGCTGCGGGCATGATGGCGTTCGGTATAAAGGAGCGGCCTGACGATTTGTCAGAACTTCAGGCCTGCTGCGCTGTGGGTCAGACCAGGCTAATGCACTTCTATGAAACACTATTCCGCCAATACAATTTAAATGTTGCTCAGCTCCTTTTGACTAACGAAGACTTTTCTACTCCAAATCGAATCTTAAATGTGACTAATACATTTGAAAATCTACTTAGGCATGACGACGTCATTCCTATAGTTAATGAAAATGATTCTGTTGCAACTGAAGAGCTAAAATTCGGTGACAATGATTCGCTCTCAGCGTCACTGTCGATTTTGATTAAAGCTTCCTTGCTTATAATCCTAACCGAAGTTGATGGTTTGATGGACGAAGATGGAAATTTAATACCTGACATTAGTGACATTGATGAAGTTTCGCAGCATGTGAGGAGTGATACTGGATCTTATTCAGTTGGTGGGATGTCCACTAAACTTGAAGCATTAGGGGTGGCTGCAAGTGCTGGTGTTCCCGCCTTAATTGCCAATGGTAGAAATTTTGAACAACTTCCTAATTTAATAAATGGTGGCGGGCTATGCAGTAGAATGAAATTATAAACTATGAGTGAGGACATTAAAGACAAGATTGAAACTATGGGTGCAGCTGCGTTATCTGCATCGAGAGCACTCGTTACCTTAGGAACCGATAAGAAGAATCAGATACTTTTGGCCATGGCAGATCAGCTATTGGCTGATTCAGTTTCAATAATTGAATCGAACAAGCTAGATGTCGCAGCAGCGGAGGAGAATGGTTTGACTAATGCCATGATTGACAGGCTTAAGTTAGATGAGACCAGGGTCGAATCTATGGCTGATGGTATAAGACAGGTCGCATCATTGCCTGATCCTGTTGGTCAGATAATGGATGACTGGGAACGACCAAATGGTATGCAAATCAGACAAATCCGTGTGCCTATCGGAGTCATAGGGATAATTTATGAGTCTAGACCTAACGTTACTAGTGATGCAGCTGTGTTGTGTTTAAAAACTGGGAATTCAACGATATTGCGTGGAGGTAAGGAATCTATTCATTCGAATAAGGCTATCGCTGCTTCCTTGCAAAGTGGGGGAGAAATTGAGGGGCTTCCAAAAGATAGCATTCAACTTATTCCGTTCACGGAAAGAGAAAGTGTTAAGTATCTCGCTCAAATGGATCAGTACTTAGATCTGATTATACCTAGAGGAGGATCAGGGCTCATTGAGGCGGTTGTGTCAATGGCCCGTATGCCTGTCATAAAGCATTATGATGGCATCTGTCATCTATACATTGATGATGAGTGTGATGTTGGTATGGCCCGTAGTCTCGTCATTGATTCTAAGACCCAAAAGCCAAGTGTCTGTAACGCGCTCGAGACTCTTTTAATTTCTGAAGCTATCGCTGAATCAGTGCTTCCATTGATAGCATCTGATTTAGAGGAAAAGAATGTTGAGCTGCGTTGCGATGAGAAATCACTAGCAATCATCGGAGATTCAGCAATGGCTGCTACTGATGAGGACTGGAGGGCTGAATATTTGGATCTAATTCTGTCAATTAAAGTAGTAAATGACATTAATGAAGCGATTGATCATATTAATGAATATGGATCACACCATAGTGATTGCATTGTTACAGATTCGGATAAGAGGGCTGAGCAGTTCATGAGTCAGATTGATTCAGCAACAGTGTTTTGGAATGTTTCCACAAGGTTCAGTGATGGTGAGGAGTTTGGATTTGGAGCTGAGATTGGAATCAGCACTGACAAACTTCATGCTAGGGGTCCTATGGCTTTGCGTGAACTGACGTCATATAAGTACCTAATCACCGGCAATGGCCAAACCAAGGTTTGATTTAACGAATTAGTATTACTGTTTTACGGTAGTAGCGATTTGCTTTGCTAGCTCGCTGAGTGAATTATCATTAATTTCATTCATGGTGAAAGTGTGATCAGGTTCGCTGATATATGTTTTTCTTCTTGAGCTAAGATAAGCAGCATCATAGTGATCCTTGAGAATGGATTCTACAAAACCCTGATGATTATTCTTTTCCACCATTGATATCCAATTATTAAATACTGATTCAGCCTTTAGGTGTTTGATCTTTTCAAGTTTAGTTTTAAGCAGTTCTTTATCTTCAGTGAAGTGATCATATTCACTGAGGAGAAAATTAACTCTATACTTAAGGTCAACGTTTAGTTCTAACACGGGCGAAGTTTTCATTATTGTCCAAAAGTTTGAAGGGATTTGAAGGTTTCCTATACGAGAGCTTTCAGATTCTAAGAAAATGGGTTGATCGGCATTTAATTTAAGTAATTTCTCATACAAAATACGTTCAAACATTTTTTGACTTGGCTGATCCATATTAGTTTCATCACCTAGAGCAGAACCCCTATGAGCAGCCAAGCCCTCAAGGTCTAGTGTTTGCATGCCGCAATCATTGAGATGTTTTAATAGTTTTGTTTTTCCTGATCCAGTCAGACCTGAGATAATCTTAAAGTGGAAACCGCTTTGTAGAATATTGTCGAATGATTCAACTATATGCTTTCTGTAGGCTTGATATCCCCCACCCAATAATGTGGTTTTCCAGCCGATCGAATCAAGGACCGTGGCCATTGATTTTGATCTCTCTCCTCCTCTCCAGCAATAAATTAAAGGTTCATAGTCTTTTTCTTTATTCAAGAGAAAGGATTCGAGATGTTCAGCAATGTTGCGTGAAACTAGTGCTGCTCCGCGGCGTCTGGCTTCGAAAGGGTTAATTTGTTTGTAGATTGTTCCGATCTCCTCACGTTCTGAATTTGATAGGACTGGTAAATTGATGGAATCAGGTAAATGGTCTTCAGCAAACTCCAGTGGCGATCGAACATCTATAATGTCGTTATATTCAAGGAGATGTATATCTTTTGATGGTATGTATTTAATATGTCGCATTATAAATCTAACCTATTATACAAGGTTTGCGATGTTGATTACGATAAGCGAATATCTATGTAAGAATTGATGGATATTTGGATTACAGGAATAGGGTCAATAAGTTCAGCAGGTGCAGGGTCAAATGTATTATTTAATGCTACCCTCGAATCATCTATTAATACTAGGACCATTAAAGTTAGATCTGGGGAAGTACAATCTAATATTCCCGTATGTTCAGTTGATGACAGTTCATTGTTGTTACCCCCATTTAAAGGAATTAATAAGCTTGATAGGACATCTCAACTTGCCATTGCCGCTGCTAATGAAGCATGGGTTCAATCCGGGCTCCATGAGTCTCAAATTGATTCTGACAGGATTTCAGTAATTGCAGGCACCTCAAGGGGGCCAGTTGGGAAATGGGAAGAAACCTATAAGAGACAAGTTTCCAGAAAGGTACAGCTACCATCATTTGCGGCTACAGGGACGATGGCAGCATTGAGTGGTTCGATGTCACAATTCTTAGGCGCAACAGGAACTTCATTGACACTTTCATCAACCTGTTCATCAGGAGCATCAGCTATTGGTATAGGCGCTGGTTTGATCATTGCTGGGAGTTGTGATGTGGCAATAGTAGGAGGATCTGAGTCAGTCATTAATGAGGCAATAATTAGTGTAATGAAAAGTGCAGGCCTACTTGGTTATGATAGAATTGATGAGAAAACGTGTAAGCCATTTGATGTCGATAGGAATGGACTGGTCGTCGGTGAGGGTGCTGGTTTTCTGGTCATTGAATCATCTGATCATGTAAGAAAGAGAAAGGGCAATCCTCTTGCAAAATTATCGGGATGGGCTAGTGCGCTCAGTCAGAGCGGGAAAGTTGGTGTTGAGGAAAGTGGTTTGGGTCTTGCTAAGACCATCAACAATACAATAACGATGGCTCAAATTGATCCTTCAGAAATAAATTACATTAATGCCCATGGTACAGGCACAATCCTTAATGATTTATGTGAAGCGAAAGCCTTTAATCAGATAGGATCATTATCAGACGCTCCTGTCAGTTCAATTAAGCCTATCACTGGGCATTGCTTGGGGGCCTCACCTGCTCTTGAGGCTGTGCTTTGTGTAATGTCGTTGAAAGAAGGTTCATTGCCTCACACCGCAAATCTTGAAACTGTTGACCCTCAGATAAACTTAAATTTGGTAAAAGGAACGCCTCAAGTGATGCAAAAAAAACATGTCCTTTCAACCTCATTAGGGTTTTGGGGGAATCATTCGTCGATTCTCTTTTCAAGCGTGTCGTAAAGTTCGGGAAGTGCTAATTTTCCTAGTGGAGTCCGTGGTATATTGTCGATTACCAAAAGTTCGTCTGCTCGTTCGATACTTGTTGCCTTAGAGTTGTATTCATTGAAAACGTTTTCGTGATCTGATGATTTTTCCGCAACCATAACAATCTTATTTCCTTTCCTCGAATCTGGAACGGATAATAAGGTGATTGATTGGCCGTATAGGGAACTGACCGATGACCTTAACTGTTTTAGGTTAATTTTTTCGCCTAAAACTTTTATCTGTTCGTCCTTTCTGCCAGTGATGATGATGGCGTCATCGTTGATCTGGCCAACGTCTCCAGTCAAGAACCAGCCATCATCTGAAAATGGCTCTATGAAATGCCAATTCTTCTCGTTATGTTCAAGATAACCATCAAATAGTGCATCACCTTTAACTAGTATTTCGTTATCATCATTAGACTTTATCTCCCATACAACTAATGGTTTCATGCCCTCACCAATTTTTGTTTCTGTAGCGATTTGAGAGCATGTTTCTGTCATGCCATAAGTGAGAAGAATAGGCCAACCAAGACTCAGCGCTTTGTTGCAAGTTTGCTCATTTAGCTTGTCACCTCCGATTATCAACGCTCTAAGCTCCGGGTTAGGTTTGTGGCTGCCGTATACTAGATCATAGAGCTGGGAAGGAACTAAAGAGCATAGAGTGACATGATGATCGTTGATTTGTTGTGTAAAATCATTTGGAGACCATTTATTAGCCAATTCAACAATACTTGAATCACTTAGGGTTGCCCTAGCATGGATTGAGAGGCCACTTACATGAGAGGTAGGAAGACAGCACAACCATTTATCATTAGAGCTTATGTTTAGATGACTATTAACTGATGCCGCAGAAGATAGCATCGCACTTTTAGATATCACTGACAACTTAGGCGATGATGAGGCGCCTGAAGTAGATAGAATTATCTTGCCGTTCATTTTTAGTTCAGATGCAGCTCGATAAATTGAATTTAATGTTCTCTCATTAATAGCATTTGTGTGAATGGAATTATCAGTAGATTCCCAATATCTTTTATCAAAATTGATCATGATAATTCCTCCCAATGGAGTTCGTCTAGGATTTGAGTCATGCCCAAACCGTATCCATTCTTGGATTCATCAAATGTCCCTGTTCCGTGAACTGTAACAGTATTGTTTATAATTGAAGCTTGGTATGCCGCGTAACGCATTCCTAGTTCATGGTCCATGTTATGAGTTACACAAATAGGGGCAATGTCAGGGATTTGTGAAACAATAGTTGGTTTCCATATTCTAACTGTGAACCCTATATCGGCATCAATAGGTCCCCTATCTAAAGCAAATTTAAGGCCTGTTAGTTTTGAGTAGTGGTCCCATATAATGGGCTCGTAAGGGAAAGGATCTTCGATGAAATCTATTCGTTGTAAAAAGTCGGGGGTCAATTTTTGCGTGAATTGGACGAGTTGTTCAGGTGTAAGGGACGAGTTAAAATCGATACGTATTGATATATTTTCAGGAATCTTTTCTATGTATTGATCAATCTTATGTACTTCATGATTTCCTTTCAATTTAATATGTGAGCAGTCATTAAACCCTTCTCCAATCTCATCTTTAATATTTTGAGTATGTAATGAGGAAACCAGTAAATGAGAGCGAGGAATTTTAATGTTATTAAACAGGTCAATTCTTTCGGATCTCGCATTCGCGTCTATCTCACAGCACTTTAAGCAGGCCAGAGCTTGTTCAGTTGGCTCATCCTTAATGATTGATTGTAAGTGGTAATTAAGATCTTTGTCACCGAGCCTAGGCCATGGTTGAAGGCAACCATGGCCGCCCATGTGCTTAATTAGAGCACCATCAATTATGCCAGAAGAAGTTAATGCATTTGGAGGTGTTTCAAAATGTTTCGTGTATTTGTGAACTTGCACCCTGTCTTTCATTGTAATCGCAAGCCAAAGTAAAAAAGTATAGAGAAATTTAAATATGCTATGACTGATAGCCCTAGAAATTTATTATATAAAGGGCTCGGTTCATTTTTGATTATTAAAAATGCTACTATACCGGATAGGGGCATTCCTATGAGTGGGATGAGCCCGGTGAATTTATAGCCTAGGGGAATCCAAATTAGGCCTAATAAATAAGGCAGTATACTTACTATTAATATCTCTATCCTGGCAAACATGAGGCCGTGCCTAGCTGCTAATGTTAGCTTTCCACTTGATCTATCCTCAGTAATATCCCGAGCATTGTTTATACTAATAATGATTGAACATAAGAGCCCTGACTGAGTTCCAAGTAAGAGTGATGCGCGGCTGATCTCTCCCGTAAAAACATAGAAGGTGCCATTCACCGCTATTAATCCAAAGAATATGAATACAAAAACCTCACCAAGTCCCTTATATGCTAGAGGCCATGGCCCGCCAGTGTATCCATAAGCAAGAATTAATGAGATTGTGCCAATGATGATTATGGGAATCCCTCTGGCGACAATGAGGGGTAAAGAAAATGTTATGGCCATTAAACAGAAAGTTAATCCTGCTATTATGAGACTCTGTTGAGTCAATATGCCGGAGGCAGCCATTCGTTTTGGTCCAACTCTTTGATCTGTATCGGCACCCTTTTTGCTGTCCAAAGCATCGTTGAATAAGTTTGTTGCGACTTGAATGCAGAGAGTACTTAGGACGATTGATGCGAATAAAATGTAATTAAAGGATTCATTGGTTGTATATGCGAGTGCAGCACCAAGGAACACTGGCAGTGCAGCTGCCATGAGTGTTTTGGGTCGTGTCGCAGCTAAGAGTGCAGGGAAAAACAGACTCTCATCATGCATAATTATGGGAGCCTTGGAAATTTAGAAAAGTTGGGTTTTCTCTTTTCATTAAAGGCAGTTTTGCCTTCTTTTGCCTCTTCCGACATATAGTAGAGGAGCGTAGCATTGCCGGCCAATTCTTGAAGTCCGATCTGACCATCACAGTCAGCATTCATTGCGGACTTAATACATCTTAACGCTAGTGGTGAGTGTTGAAGCATTTCACGTGACCATTTGAGGGCTTCATTTTCAAGTTCCGCCAAAGGCACAACAGAATTAACGAGCCCCATGTCTAAAGCTTCAGAAGCGCTGTATTGGCGGCAAAGGAACCAGATTTCACGTGCTTTCTTTTGGCCTACTATTCTTGCAAGATAGCTAGATCCTAGGCCGCCATCAAATGAGCCTACTTTGGGGCCAGTCTGTCCAAAGATTGCATTGTCCGCAGCTATTGTTAGGTCACAAACAACATGAAGAACGTGACCTCCTCCGATAGCATAACCAGCAACCATAGCGATTACAGGCTTTGGAAGTGAACGAATTCTTTTTTGAACTTCTAGTATGTTTAGTCTGGGAATTCCATCCTTGCCGATATAACCAGCGTCTCCCCTCACCTTTTGATCACCGCCAGAGCAGAACGCTTTATCTCCGGCTCCAGTCAGAATTAAAACGCCAACAGTTTCATCATTTTGGACAATGTTCAGAGCTTCAATGATCTCATTGACTGTCTCTGGCCTAAAAGCGTTCCTAATCTCCGGCCTGTTAATAGTAATTTTGGAAATGCCATCATCGGTCTTCTCAAAAAGAATATCCTCAAAGTCACAAATTTTATTCCACATGGTTTCTATCGATACACGATTAATCAGGAAATGAAAACATTGATCGCATCGGCTGTCTCTTTTGGTTTGTCCCAGGGCACTCTATGTCCTGAATTACTCAAAATGTTTAATTGTGAAAGTGGTATTTGTTCGCATGCATGAGCTGCCATTTTTGTATATTTCTGATCAAATTCACCGGTTAACCACATATTGGGAATTTTTATAAGATCAAAATTTGCGATTGGAGGTGCTTGTTTACCTGTGGACCAGTTAATGAAGGTCTCAGAAATCTTTTCCTTAAGATGGATTAATTGATTGCGGTCGGCTATGAGGTTTGAATGATCAAATATTGATTGTCTTTCCCAATCTTCTACAAATTGATTCCAGTTAGAATTACATAATTCTGACCATTTAAGGTCATCTTTAACGCGAGCTTGTCGAGTTTCATTGCCGGTCATTCCAGTGTGAGCGGAAATAAAGATCGCCTTTGACCAAGGTGAGTTATCTTCAATTAATGCTTGAAGAGTGATTCTTGCCCCTAGGGAATATCCAACGATAATGTCACCTGGCTTTCCCAATAAGTTAATGTTCCTGGCGGTAACGTTTATCCCTTCGGTGCAATAGGAATACAAATCAATGGCCTCACATTGATGAGGGTGGAGTGATTCGATAATCGGATGCCAATCACTTGAGTGGCCGACTGCACCATGAAGAAAGAAAATCATGTATTCTTATAATGCATTCCAAAAATGTTCACTAGATGCAATGTCAGGAATTACTTCAATAATTACTGGGCCGTCTGGAATATCTTTAAGATCAGTGGGGATTTGCGCTTTGATGTAATGAATTCCCCACATTGATGCCCACGATTGAAACCCGATGTTATGATTGTTTATGATTGTTTCTTTTATGTGCTTTGCTGATTCTTTCACGGGATCAATTCTGGAAAATATTTTCCCTCCTCCATTATTGATGACAACGATTCTTATGTTGTTTTGCTTTTGTTTGTTGATTATCCAAGGAGCGAAAAGGTCATAGAGGGTCGTTAGATCTCCAAAAATACCCCATGATTCATTTTCATTGTTAGCAATGCCAAGAAAAGTTGAAATGTTCCCATCAATTCCATTAGCACCTCGATTCGAGTAGCATCTTAAGTTCTTTCGTGCTCTGCTAGCGGAAATTTCCCATTCTCTTGAAGGTAAGCTGTTACCTAAAAAGACTAAAGATCCTTTTGGAATGACATTAGATAAATGCCTGATCCAAGAAAGTTCCGCAGTTGGGTATTTAGAGATTAGGTCATCCACTAAAGGGATGGAGCTCTGTATTTGTTGTCCTTTCTTTGAAAATGGGTAAGTGAGATTTGTCCAATTTACTTTCCTTGTTACAGTAGATTTCCGGGAGAGTCCAGGAAGGCCGTTCGAAGTTACTGAAAAGACCTCAATGCTCTCATCATCTTCTAGGTCTCTCCAGTACCTGCAGGACGGCAATGAACCAATTCTGAGTATATATTTAGCGTTAATTTCCGAAGGTAAAGAAGAATTGAGATCTTCCCTTAAACCTGATGTGGATTCGGCGTAGACAGGTAAATTATTGTTAGCGATAAAATCATACACATCTTCTTGAACGTCATTATTAATGTTGCTTACCAGAACAAATAAATCTTCTGCACTATTTAGAAAGTGTTGTAACGCTGCTGTGCTTGCTTCGATAACGTCCTGCGAATTAATGGCGACAATGGAACGTTTGAATTCAGGGATTTGAATTTTTCCCGTATTCTCTGAAATACTATAAGGCTCTTCTAGGTTAACATTTAAATGCAGAGGCATGTTAGCTGTCCATTTCTTGATATTGTTTTCAGCATAGGTGCCAAAGATGTTGATCTGATTGATCGTTTGAGGTGAGCCTGTACCTTGAAATCTTTTCGGGCGGTCAGCGGTTAAGAGAATGAGGGGAATTGATTGGTAAAACGATTCAATGACTGCCGGGAAAAGCTCAGATACTGCGGTGCCTGAAGTAGTAACTATAACAGTTGGACTACTGGTCTTTATCGAACGTCCCATTGCGAAGAACGCGGCGCTCCGCTCCTCAGGGAAATTATAGGTGTCTATACCTTCAACTGATTGAATGAGGGAAATCAGTTCGAGGTTTCTAGCGCCTGAACAGAGAACAAATTCCTTTGCCCCAAGCTCGAGGCAGTCCATGACGGCTTCCTTGGCTGCGTTCATTCTTTATTAGTGATTCACTGATTAAGGCCAAAAGAACTTTTGACCCATCGCCTCTTGAATGCAAGCTCATCCCACTCGTTATCAACTTCGCTGCCGCGCACTATCCCACAACCCGTTGGGAGGTGTATTGTGTTTTCATTGAAGAATAGGCCTCGAATTAAAACAAAAGCCTCAAAAAAGTCATCAATCTTAATGCCGAATGGTGATCCAAACATTGGTGGGACTTTTAATTTATTCCTGAACTGATTAAGTGCGTTAGAAGCTTCTGTTGTTCTAGGAACAGTTCCGAGTGCAGGTGTAGGATGAAGGCTTTTAATTATTTCATCAATGCTGCGGACTTCATTAAGAGACACAGTGAAGTTGGATAGGAAGTGTACCATGCCACCGATATCAAGGGTTTGCCTTTCTGATTCCTCAACCCTGCCTAGATCACCTAATCTTCTTCTGATTGATTCAACTACTAGCTGATGCTCGTGTTGTTCTTTTGAATCCTTCTCAAAAAAAACATTGTCTTCTGAATTAGCAGTACCAGCTAGTGCCATAGTGTGCAATTTAGAGGATTCGAGTTTAAATATTTGCTCTGGAGATAAACCTACAAATCCACTGCCTTCTACTGAAAAGGCGTAAGAAGATAATGATTCTAAATGAGGGAATGAAGATTTAACTAATCTCAAGCAATGTTGAGAAGGATCTGAAATTGACGCTGTTGAAGTAACGGCTGGGACTGCTTTTTGAAGAACTCCATCTTCTCTTAACTTGCTGATAAGATCAAAGCATTCTCTGAAATCTGTGTGGTCAGGGTCATTCCACAGAATCTTCGGGATCGGAACGTCATTTGCCAATTGATCAATATCATCAGCCTTAATTTGTTCGTAAGAGGTTGGAATATACCAAGGGCAAGTTTCAGACAGGTTGAAATCATTTACATAAAATGAAATCCCAGTTGGAGCTGGGGTAGACTCTCTATTGAATGGTCCCTTGCCTAGAAAAATACGACGATCAGACAACTCAATGAGAGCGAAATCCTCACTGAGGCTATTAGAGCCTTTTATTTCTGGTGCTGATGATGGTTTATCCAAGGTGAACGGAAAAATTTATTAAATCCGTCACTTAAATCCAGCGAAATTAATTATTTCTTATATGGAACAGATCAGTAATCCCATTTGACCCTTACACCTACGAGTTGAGGTGCCCCGACAGTTCCAGCGTTAAGGTCAGGAGTCATATTAAGATAAAAGACTTCGTCTGTTAAGTTGGTACCAAATAAACTAAGCTCTAATCCGGAATTAGCCTTGTAGCCAACTGCTGCATTAATGATGGTGAATCCGTCTTCAACGAACGTTCCTACATTTCGATCATCAAAGTAAATTTCGCCCTTATGAACTAATTCGACTCTGGCAAATAGACCCGTTTCATGTTGATAAGTTGCTGAAAGTGAAGCGTCAAGTTCTGGTACAAATGGCGCCTTATTTCCCGAAAGATCATCGCCTGTGAGTGGGTCAGTGTATTTTGTAAGTTCAGTATTAACTTTACCTAGTGATCCTTGAAGAGTCAGTCCGTCCATAATTTCGGCGCTGAATTCAATCTCAACTCCGTATGATTTTGCTTCTTCAGCATTGAGTACGGCATAGTCAGTAGCTACTAATGATCTTTCAACTTGGTAGTTATCAATGTCATTGTGAAATAATGCAATGTTGGTTTTTAAGTTTCCATCTAACCATTTTTTCTTTAAGCCGATCTCATTGTTCCATGATTCTTCTTCGTCAAATGCGGCGCTCTGTGGATTATCAATGAATGCGCTGAATCCACCTGGTTTAGTAGAAATTCCTGTATTTACATATACTAAGGAGCTGTCATTTAATTCAAAATCGATCCCTGCTCTAGGGCTGGCAAAGGAATAGTCATTTTCAAGGTTAATGAGTGGAACCGGGCCCGCGAGGCCAAATGCATTCCTGTATATGCCTTTTTCTACTTGATCTAATCTCAGACCAAAATGCATGCCCGTTCTATCAATTCCATTATAGGTAATTTGACCAAACAAGGCATAAGCGTTTTCGGTTAGAATATAATCAGTTGTTGTTGAGGCGGGTGCAAATCCTCCTCCGAATTGTGGAGGAAGCGGAATGATGAAGTTTCTTTTTGTGTTACCATCTAGTTCAGTTTCACCGAAGTAAGCTCCTCCGGTCCATTCGAGTGTGGAGTTGTTATTAGAGGAAATTCTGAATTCCTGAGAAACGGAGTCTTGTTCTTGATATATTTTTGAATCATTTCCTGGATTTGGTCCGAAGTCCAAGTCGAAATGGTAAGGGCTGATTTCCCAGTTTCTTCTGGATGTTACTGATAGAAAATTTAGTTCGTCGCCCTGATAAGCCATTCTGAGTGATTGGCTTTGAGCGTTTTGTTTAGAAGATCCTCTAACGTCAGAATTTAAAGTGAAAGGATCGGATGATAAGGGTGTGATTCTTGAAATCCCATCATCGTAGTTATCATAGGATGCGCTTAATGAAATTTCCCAATTGTCAGAGAGGTTCCAATATATTGAGCCGGCACCTGAAATGTGCTCCTGATTGTCTGGAGAAATGCCAAGCAATGAATTGGTTAAATACCCATCACGTTCGAAATACTGCCCTCCTATGCGGAAAGACAAGCTATTATCGTCGTTTAGTGGTCCCATAATATAGGAATCAAGGGATCGTGTGTCATAGTTTCCATAAGATGAGGAGATTGAGCCCTCCAGCTCATTTGAGGGTCGCTTTGACACGATGTTAACAACGCCTGCATAAGAATTAACACCGAATAAAGCGCTTTGTGCTCCTCTTAATATTTCTACTCGATCGATGGCATGAAGAGGCGCCGTGTGAGAAAATATGTTTCCTGATGGAACATCGTCAACATATTGAATTACTGAAGGGGCACTAAAGAAGGGAGTGTTCGTCAGGCCTCTCATGCTGGAGACGTCTCCAAATGACCCAATGCCGGTATCGGTTTTAGAATAGTTTGGAATTAGATCAGCAAGTTCTCGGTCATTGAATCTATTCATGACGCTAAGATCGTTACCACTAAATGCAGTCGCGCTCATTGGCCATGAAAGGTATTCACTAAGATCGCCGTAGACATCACTCTGCTCTAGTTGCGGAGAGTCCTGAGATTTGGAGGTGAAGGCGAGACTATGAGTTAAAGCTAGGATTAAAAGAAGTTGTTTGGATTTCATTTAGAGATGTGGAATTATTTAGAGCTGAGCTCACTAAGGACGGCCAACTTAAGTGTTGGTTTAATATATATATCCTCAATAACTTGTATATTAGGCCTTTATTTTTTATATTCTAGAACTAAATCATCAAATTGAATGACTTTACCAGAATATGCGGTTCCCCATAATGAGGCTTTTCCTTGACCAGGAGATCCTTCGTGTACGTGTGTAATCAACTCATCACCAGGTAACTTACCAGTATCAGTCCATGCTGACCCGGATATCTTCCAATTGACGCCGTCTTGCTCTATTTTGAGTCGTAGATTGACCCACTGATCTGGGGTCCATTTATATGAAACACTTTTAACTGGTTCCTCATTCTTAACAAGCTCGATAACATTTTTTGATGGTACAACTCTAAGCCTATATCCAGATATTCCATGAAGTCCTATCCCGAATCGTGGATAACTTCTTCTTTTTTTAAAGCCTTTAATCTTAGCTTGGACGGTCGCGGATTTTTTAACAGAGGGGCCAAATATCACAGCATTCTCAGACAATGGTTCTGCAGACATTTCTAGATATTTGCGGTTATCAGATTTTGTAGATTCCGATGTTGTGACTTTAAAAATTCCGTCAATTTCCATCATACCCTTAGGGAACGAATCTATTTCAAGTGATTCAAAATCGTTTGAATATCTTTCCTGCCCTACCATGAGTGAGCAACTAATCGATAGAGATAATAGAGTGAGTGTTATTTTTTTCATTCGCTACGGATGCCTTGAATCAGGTTGCCATTGAGAGATAAACGAGCGGAAATGATACAAAATGTAACACTTCCCATACAGATTAGTAAAACAATCCCAAGGAGAAAATCAACTGGGAACTGCGCACCTTTGCCACTGATGTTTGGGAATACAGCTATGATTGAAGCTGATATCCCTGAAATGATGCCGAAACCAACTAAGAAGAGGTGTTCAGAAATGAGCATTCGAGTTATATTAGTTCTTCGGAATCCTAGGGCTGTCATTATTGAAAGCTCAGATCTTCTCTCAATGACGCTTCTAGCGATTAACATCCCTACCCCGATTGTGCCTAATAATAGACCCAATCCTCCTAGGACGCTGAAGATTGATATATAGGTGTTCTGGACCCTAGTATATTCTGCTAACTTCGAATTTGAGTTAACAAATTCAATTCCCCTTTGCTCAAGCGCTTTAGTCACATCCCCAATCATTTCGGTTTCATTTATTGAGTTTGATGGGTTTGAGTTAACTAGAAACATTTGATAGCCGGAAGTGCCGGGGAAATACTTAATAAAGTTCGATTCGGACATCACAAGATTGCCTTGAAGGATTGAGTTTTCGAGCAACCCTACAACTTGTAACTTTAATGGCTGACCATTTTCGGCCTTATAATTAATAAAGTCGCCAAGCTTCTTTTTCATTGCCCACATGACAGAGGCCTTATCACCAATGACAGGAATAATGTTTTCAGGGGATTCATTGTTAAGCATGTCCCAGCCATTTCTATTGTGATGGCTTGAATCATGTGGATTATTAAGAACTGAGGCGAATCGGAATGCCTTATCTTTTATTAAAGGTTCGGGATCGACTCCAAGTGCTCTGGGTTTTATGGCATGATTAAGGTTTTGGCAGCTCGCCTCTTCTCCGTCTCTCATGACCCTAAAAGGAACGAAATTGATGTCGTGTGTAGTGTATTCTTCGAATCCAAAATTATCGCGTTCTTTTGAATCGTTTAAATCTTCATATATTGGAAGAGTGGATTTAGCAAAAAACTCATATCCCCCGGTGCCTGATTCATTGCCATTGTTGTTTGATGAATTGCTTAAGCGGAATGCGTTAACAGATATTATAAGAAAGACTCCCGAAGCCACCATCGCTGCGACGGCTAAAGAACGACCTAATTTTCTTGAAGCATTTCTTCGAGCTATATTATAGAGACTGCTCTTTTTTGTCCGATTTGAAACTGAGAGGGTCTTAAGATAATAAGAAAAAACTTGAATGAAGCCGAATAGGAAGAAGAAACCTCCTCCAAAGAATGTTCCTGCTAGCTTTTCACCCTCTGCCTCATATCCTAAAGCGACACAAAGCGCTCCTAAGGAAAAACTTAAAATTATTACAATTTTCTTGGGAAGACCGGGGCCCGTTTTTCCCCTTCCTTTGTCATTAATACTTAACCCAATCCCATTGGATGAAGCCAGCAACTCTCTTGGCGGTTTAGATGTGATTTGACTTACGGAAATTCGGATCACCGCTAAAGCGAACAGGAAGATTCCCAATGTGCCGTAAATTAACGAGTCTGATTTAGCTTCAAATACAAATTGAATGCCTGCAGCAGCATCTGACCAGACACCACTCAAAGCCACAAGAGTGACTTTCGTATAAAGGTAACCTCCTGCAGCACCCAATAAAGATCCTAAGAGAACTGAAATCAAAAACTCAAAGAGCAGAAATTGCCTTAACTTTTTTTGTGTAAAGCCAACGGCACCAAGGGTCCCTAGCTGAGTCGTTCTAGATTCTACAGCGAAGAGGCAAAGCATTAATGAAAGTAGCAATGAAGCAAGTATTAGAAATCCGCTGAGTGAAGCAAATAGTGAACCAAAATTTAAAGCATTTGAAACTGACGATTCCGCTTCATTTTGAGGATAGCGTATTTGCATACCCACATCGGTAAGTTTTAAATGAGGCGAGACCAGCTCATGAAAATTATTATCATTGAGTGTAGTGACTAATATAGATGTTGATTTACCGAATCTGTTCCCCCAATGAGTTCTGGCGAATTCTAGGGGAACAAAAATCTTAGGAGTTGCTCGGTATTGGTCCCAATACTTTTCATCTTGTGGACGAATCTTCTTAGTATCGAGCGGCAATCCGCTTTCCCAACTAGAGAGTGTCTTGGCTGTTTTTAAGCCCGGAAATTCAGGAACCCATTTCATTCTTAGAGCAGGGTTATCGCTGGCAATTACGGATGCTACTTTTAATTCCCTCTTATCGGATTCATCTTCAAGGCCATTCTCATCTAACTGATCACCTACAGTTATAAACTCTCTTGTATTAATGACCGAGAAGTAACTAATATTGATTGTATCGCCAATGCCAATATCAAGACCACCCTCCTTTGTGTCATCCGATATCCAATAGTGTACGCATATTTCATTTTCTTTAGGCGTATTTATTCCAAGTAATTTTGCAGATCGCGGACCGATTCCGGTCCCTACTGAATATGGGACAGACTTGTCCTCGGCTTGGATATCATTGACAAGGTATGAGAGTATTGGCTCGGCTGTTTTATCTACTCTCATGATTGTAGATTCAACTTTTTCGTTAATGAATACCCTATCACTTTGGAAAGTTGTGAAATTAATGCCAGAACCTGAGTAGGAAGTGTAGTCGAGTTCAAGGTCACGATACGTCCATGAATCTTGGGCTGTTTGTTTAAAGTTGTCCTCTGCCGAAGAAAGTATGAGGTTTGCCCTGCCCTCTTTAGACAGTTCTTCTTGTAATGTTTGCAGAGGAATGAAAACATTCAATGCTGAGCTCTGCTCTGCCTGAAGACTGAAGCTTCCACCACGCTCAGCGCTTACAATGTGAGTAATTTTAGATGAAATTGCAGCCAACTTGCCTGACTCACCTGAGAGAGGGGCATCCCGCGAAACATGGCCTGGCATTTCAACTCTTATGATGACTTGATCCCCTACCTGTAAACTTTTTTGGTCAGCAAGGGCACTTCCTATCGCTAAAAAGTTTTCGCCATCTGTTGTGATTGCATTATTGGAGATGCTCGTTAATTTCCAAAAGTTATCATCAACACCATACACATTAACTCTGTTAACGCGTTTTGATTTGTCAGGTGTGTTTAATGTTCCAGGAACATTCAAAGCTGCAGTTGAAATGTTGTTTGATATTGATCGATTGATTTTCGAAGCTAAATCTGCAGTAAAGAATCGGTCTCCGGCGATGAGTGCCGACCTGACTGAGCCGACTCTCTGGTTGGCTGAATTTCTAAGTGTTTGTTCGACTGAATCTCCTACGAATAGTGAACCCGTAAGAATCGATGATGCAAGAGTAACTCCCAAGCAAAGGCATATTGAAATTTTCCAATAATGTAAAAATCCCTTAAGAGCGAATCGAATTAATGTCATTAGATCTCAATGATACTAGTGCCTTGAAATGTAAGATTTCTTTCCATTTGACCAGCGGTTTTACCATCATGTGTAACTAAGATGAGTGCAGTATTTCGATTGTTACAAAGCTCTAATAAGAGGGATATCAATTCTTCTCCTCTTTGTCTGTCGAGTGCGCCAGTAGGTTCATCAGCCAATAGTAAATCAGGTGAGTTGATCATTGAACGAACGACTGCAACCCTTTGCATTTCACCTCCGGATATTTCGGAAGGCATTTTCTTGGCATGATCAGCCATTCCTACGCTTTCGAGTAATTGAATAGCCCTACCGTTGCATTCACTTTGGTCTAACGGAGAAGAGGAAGCCAAGTTGGGTAGTGTTATATTTTCAATTACCGATATTTGCGGAAGCAGATGATGTGACTGAAACACAAAACCTATCTTGTCAGCCCTGAGCGCCGATAGCATTTTATCATTGAGGCCCGATACATTAGTTCCGCAAACTTCAACTTCTCCGGAATCAGGCGAGTCCAATGTTCCAATGATATTTAGGAGTGTGCTTTTTCCGCAACCTGAAGGACCGACAACTGAGACGCTTTGTCCTGATTCAATTTTGAGGCTAAGATCGTTAAATATTTCGCGTTTCTGGTTGTCTAGCCCTTCGGAATAACTCTTTGAAACTTTTTCTAATTGAACAATCATTGTGTGATCCACCTCTTTGCTTTAAATTCAAAACTTTCAAGTTCACCGCTTTTGACGACTTTAACGGGTATCCTCAAGGAAAAAACGGATCGTAATTTTTCTTCTATTCTTTCGATTAGAGATTGTTGTTCCTCGCAAGAATCAATATCAATAAGAATCTCTATTTCTTTCATTGAGCGCTCCTCTTTGACAAGAACTCGGTACTCGGACACCGAGTCGTACTCTCCAATGACAGAATCAATGGCAGATGGATAAATGTTAACACCCCTCACTACTACCATGTCATCAATCCGTCCAAGGACTCCACCGTCCAAGCTGAGCACTTCAGTTCCATTTATTCTAGATGTAGTCTTTTTGACAAGATCGCCAGTCTTGTATCTTAAAAGAGCGTTATTATTTCTTTTTAGAGTTGTTAAAACCAGCTCGCCCTCTTCATCAATGCCTACTTCTTTGCCTGTTTCTATTCCTATAACTTCGGCCAAATGAAAGCCCGGAATAAGCGATAGTGTAAATGAATCAACGCTATTCTGTACGCTAACTGGACCAACTTCTGTCATGCCATGATGATCAATGACTTTGGCACCTGACCACAGTTTGCTGATTCGTTGTCGTATTGAAGGAATACAGCCTCCAGGTTCGCCGGCAACAATGATCGTATTGATATTAGTTTTACTGCCTTTGGAATTGGCCTCTCCCAGTCTAATCGCATAGGTTGGAGTGCAACAAAGAACAGTAGCTGAGCAGTCTATGATAGATTCAAGTCTCGCCTCAGAACTAAGGCCCCCTCCAGGAACTGTAAGGAATCCAAGCCGGACTGCCGCTTCATACGCTGTCCAGAATCCAAGAAATGGACCAAAAGAAAAAGCAAAATAAACAACATCAGCTTCAGTATTCAGATCTGATGCATTGTAAATTACTTCCCAAGCATCTAGCATATTAGACCAGTCCTCGGGGGTGTCTACCCATGAAATGGATTCTCCGGAAGTTCCGCTAGTTTTAGAGAGTCTACTATATGCATTGATGCTACTAGTGAGATTTGATCCGAACGGAGGATTTTTTTTATGGTCAACGACGATTTCTGCTTTCGTTGTAAAAGGACATTCGCCAATGAATTGATCTCGGGTAACCTCATCAGCATTAATTATTCCACTGCTTATAAGCTTAGTAGCATTAAAGGAGTCAGAGTTGCTTAGCTGTTTTGTGATGAGCTTTCTGAGTGAATTTAATTCAATGTCTTCAGTCATCAGTAAAAATTCACTAAGAATGGAAAGAGTATCGCGTAATTAATTTACTGCTGATTACTTTTAACTGTAGGCGGTGGCCCGTGTGGTTTTGCTCCCTGTGGTTTATATTTTGTAACAATACAGCCTCCAATCGCAGCCATTGCGATTCCTAACCAAAATAGTTTTGGAACTGAACTAATTCCTCCTGATGGAGGGTCCATCGAAATTGATATTAGAGCATTTACGACCGGCGCTCCTGCAAAAATTATAGCCATGACAACTGCGGGATGCCCCTTAGCACCGAATGCTAATAGGACTCCGAAGGCACCGATTGCACCAACAATGCCCGCAATAAAAGAATAGGTTATTCCTGAGCTTGGCATTGACCAATTAGCGCCTTTAATTAGTAGTAACAAGAAAGGTGCCGCTACAGCTGTAACAAAGTATGCGATGCCGACCCAAAGAAACGCTTTATAGCGACCATTTTCGGGGTCACCCATTCCGACGGCTCCTTTATGAAGGAAGATTCCATACACGCCCCAAGCGGCGACTGTCATTAGAGCGAAAATTAACCAGGTCATACCTTTTTTGTTATTTGAGATTTTGGATTCAACAGCATTCATTAAAATTAACTTTATGACTGTTCAGTTACGTTAGTGATACTCTGTCGAATTGAATCTGGAATAGTTGTCGATTTCATTCCTGAATCACTAAACTTAACACACACAACAACGACGGTCCCTTTAGCGATGAGCTGGTTGTCATTGTAAAAAAAGTTGAAATCGTACTTAATGGTTTTGTCAGTTATGTTTGAAACTGTTAATTGAATTTCAAATTCCTCTTCGAAACGTATTGGTTTAAGATATTCACAGGAGACATTAACTCTGGGCCAACCGATATTTATTCCATCATTATCGACCATATTGGTTACTGAGTGCCCCAATGACCTGTAGAATGAATGTTCACAGTCTTCCATGTATGGAAAAAAGCAGGCAAAGTGTACTATTCCTGCCAAATCCGTTTCTGAAAAAACAGCTTTCCTTCTTTGTTTAAAGTGACAATTCATCTTCTTTTGACTATCAATCTAAGGTGCGTTTGGATCTATTCTATATAATAGTTTAAATTTGATTTAAACGACTTTTTCTAATGGGTAAATAGTGCTCAATCATTTATTACTTTATTGAAGTAAATAATAATACAAGAGCTTGGGTTACTGTTAATATAGAATGACTAGGTCGTGCAACATTAAGAAGCTAGGCCATGCTTAAGCTTTGATGGAACTGTTGCAAAATCAGATACTGCTCCGAATAGTTTGGTGAAATCTTTAAACACGTCGCCGATCAAGCAGTCCGTTAAGTCTCCTCTAAGATCTGGATAAGACTTAATTAGATCTCCAAAACTAAAGCTTTCATCATAAAAGGCATAAACGAGAGCTCGCATTGCTTCCATTCCTTTACAAAGCTCTTTGCCGTAATCATTGAATTGGCCAGCACTAAAATCATTATTTGAAATTGCATTTGAAACAGCATCAGCCGCCATTTCCCCACTCTTTAAAGCTAGAAAAACTCCAGACGAGAAGACCGGATCCAGGAAAGCGTAAGCATCACCCGCTAACAACAATCCGTTAGCAGCACAAAATTCGGACCTGTAGGAGTATTCGCCAGTTGACCAGTACTTGCCAAATTGTGTGCCGCAATCAAGATGTTCATCAATCCAAACATTGTTTTTTATCTCCCGCTTAAAGATTTCTGAGAGGTCTCGAGTGTCTCTGTAGAGGTAATCCCTTTCAGCTACAATTCCCACGCTCACAATATCTCCTTCGAGTGGTATGTACCAAAACCAACCCTTTCCAGGGAGATAAGCTACTGTCGTAGACCCGGCATCAAGACCGGGATCTCTCTTGGCGCCTTTGTAATATGTCCATATAGCTATCTTATTTAATTCCGGGTCACGCTTTTTCCACTTTTGCTTGTTTTGAGCAATAGTATCGCGACCCGAAGCGTCAATTACCATCGGAGCTCTTAACTCATAGGCTTCTGAATTAGCTGAGATCGCATTAACGCCAACAATATTGCCTGACTCTTCAATGAATGATTTTACAGTTGTAAGTTCTCTGACTTCGGCTCCATTTTCGCGAGCCTTATCCATGATTAATTCATCGAATTGACTCCTCAGTACTTGCCATGTTGTTGATGAAGGATGGTCGTAATGCTGAAAGAAATAAAAGGGCCTTGATTGACATCCGTCTTCAGTAATAAATTGAACACTGAATTTTTTTGTGAACCCGATTTCGTCCATTTGGTCCGTTAGACCAAGGCGCTCTAATGGGAAGTAACAAAATGGCATTAGAGATTCACCGACATGGTATCGGGGGAACTTTGTCTTTTCCAAAAGAGCTACGTTATGGCCCTTCTCGGCAAGCAGTGCAGCGGCAGTTGATCCGGCAGGTCCAGCTCCTATAACGATTGTATCAAAATCGACTGAGTTCATTGTTATTATATTAGCGTATAGATAATACAATTTGTTTAAATTAATATCATCTATGAAATTTTGCGTTCTACAGGTAAGATCTCAACAATATCGGCGAGTGTAAATCCTTCCGGGTTTGTTAATTCATTGCATCTTCCGAAAAGACTAACACCCTCAGGGACTTGAAGTAACGATGCAATTAACTCATCACTAATAACTTTAAAGAATGCTCTTGGGCCGCTCTTGTAAGGGACAGAGTATTGTTCAAGTAGGCCGCCTAGGGGTTTAATTCCTTCGTCAATTTCGTTTCTGATGTTCACTTCAAAGAGGTTCAAGTCCATGCCTATTGCGCCAAACTCAACAGGCTCATTAGTATCCATCGATTTTAAAACAACCATTCTTAATAGGTAGTTATCATTGGATACTCGTTCCAGAACCTCTATATAAAGGTCACTGTCATGATGATTCATTAGCGTCGAAGTCATATCATGGTCATGATCAAGGAGAGCTCGTTCCCTCTCTGGAAGCGATTCGGATGCGAGAGGCTCAATGTGTGGCTTGCTGATTTCCTTTGATTCATAAAAGAAATCAAGAGGCAATAGATAGGACTTTAGCTCAGGCGTTAAAGAATCATGCATAACGAGCATTCTGATGTTCCTGCAGAAAGAATTCGTGTAAGAGCCGATCAACTTGAAGTAGACCTTTCCTAGTCATAGTGATGCTGTCTTCATTTAATTCTAAATATCCTTCGGCTTGCAATAATTCAATTGGTCCACAGAATCTGTCAGATATACTTTCGGAGAATTTTGTCTTAAAATATTTAAGATCGACTCTGCCAAGTTTGAGTTGAAATATGAACTCTCGAATCAGTGTCTCATCCTCATTAGTCGGGTAGGCGCGATAAATCGGAAATTCATTTTCAGTCACACGTTCTAGGTACTTTCCAATATCATGTTCATTTTGAACGTGAATTCCTCCTATGTGTCCGAATGATGCAACTCCTGTACCAAGCATGTCAGCTCCGCCCCACAGTGCGTCACGATATACGAACTTAACAGTGTCAGGATTTTTTACTACGGTGTATGCACTTGTGACAGTGTAGCCAGCTTCGACAAAAGAATCGAAAGCCTCACTTACCCATCTTCTCTTAGTTGGCCAATCAGCTACTGGGGCTGTTAGTTTTCCGGACTCTTTCATTTCCTTATAAATGGTAGTGTTATAAGGAATTTCCATTTGGTATATGGTGACACATTCAGGTTCCAAGTTAATAGCTTGCTGTACACATTCTTTCCAATTGTCTTCGGTTTCATCAATCATGCCGGCGATCAGATCAATGTTGATCTGAGGGAATCCTATATCTTTAGCATAGTTGTAAGATCGGATGATTTCTTTGCTGCGATGTGCACGTCCATTAATTTCTAATATGTGGTCGTTAAAGTTTTCTACACCCAAACTTAATCGCGTGACACCAAGTTTACGGATCTCATCAAGTTTTTTTTCAGTCAGAGTCCCAGGCTCACACTCGAAAGCAACTTCTTCTGCTTCATCCCAGGGAAATACTGCTTTCATTCGATCGGTGAGATCAGTTAATTGTGAAACAGACAGATATGATGGAGTTCCGCCTCCAAAGTATATGAACTTAGGTTTGCGGTTTTTCAAATATGGCATTTCACCATATTTCTCAATCTCCTTGATTCCAGAATCAATATAAGCCTTGATCTCGGAGGCTTTCTTGTCGGTATAAACTCTAAAGTAACAGAAATGACAGCGTTTTCGGCAGAATGGGATATGAAAATAAATACCTAAAGGTAACGGGTTGGTCTCCGGGGGTGAATCTAAGAGGGATATTAATGTAGGCACATGCTCAGGCTTCCAAAATGAATACTGAGGGTAATTTGAAATGAAGTAGTTCCCTACTCCAGTATCTTCATCTGTATGCGTTTCATCCATGTAGAGAATAACGAGAAAATGCTTTTTGTTATTTTTTAGATTCAGAAAAGCAATAGATTTTACCATCGTCACATCCAATGACGAGTTTTCCAGATGTTATGGCCGGTGAGGATCTAATATTATCCCCTAGCTCATAACTCCACTTTTGTTTTCCAGTTTTCGTATCAACAGCATAAAGGGATCCGTCACCTGAGCCGATAAAAACAGTTCCCCCAGAAACGACTGGGGAGCTTTCGATACCCTGACCGGTTTTGAATTCCCAAATTCCATCACCTGTTTTGCGGTTTATCTTATAAAGTCTCTTATCTTTACCTGCTGCGTAAACTGAATCCTTGGCTACGGCTGGTGAGGAGAAAAAAGGAAAGTCTCTCTCACCAAATTCCCATAGCCTTGATTTTTTATTTAAGTCGAATGCCGCTACGCGGTTACCATGATGAGCAACATAGGCAACTGAGTCCACAACCACTATAGAATTAGCTATGTAATTTTCAGCATCCATTGTTGTGTCGGCTTTGCCAGTTTCAGTTTTAATTCCATAGATTTGAGCGTCGCATCCGCCAAAATAAATCTTTCCATTGGAGATGCCCGGTGCGCCATTAACATAGTTCTGGGTTTCGTATTTCCATTTTAACTTGCCGTCAGAAAGAGATACGCAATGCATGTAGTTATCATAACTGCCAACAAGCACATAAAGTTTTTGATCGACGGTACTCTTAAAGAGATTTACACCTCCAAGAATTTCTCCATCTGTTTCATATTTCCATTTCAATTTACCGTCACTTACGTTGAGAGAATAAAGATGGCCATCACCTGATCCGAAAAGTACTGAGTCTTTGGCTACGCATGCTGTACCTTCAATGATATCGTCCGTATTGAATTCCCATACGACATTCCCCTCTGTAAGGTTCAGACAGACAAATCTCCCTTCCTCATTGCCTACGAACACTTTGTCATCAGAGATTACAGGCGTGGCAAATACACTGCGTCCTATTTTTATACTCCATTCTAGTTTAAGAGGTAGATTAAGCTCTGCATCTGCCACACCCTTCATATCGGGTGTTCCTCGGAAAAATTTCCAATCAGCGTTAGACTGAGCTGTGCTTATAAAGAAACAAAGCAAATAGGGTAAAGGATTTAATTTTAGAGCTTTTCTATTAACCATTTTCATTGAAAGTATTAATAACTGTAAAGAGACTACCCTTCAACTCATTGAGTTGATAAAAGTTTTAAAGTTTCAGTTAATAAAACATAATATATCTTAACTATAAATGGAGCAATCCAGCAATCTATCACCCGAAAACATACCGAAAGAGCTTCATTCAGAATATGAAGAACGACCTTTCAGGAATTGTACTAGATGCGGTGAATCTCTCCTAGATTATGATGATGGATACCAAGTCGCCAAAATTTTTAAATCGACTGAGACCATTTTCGAATATGCGCTTTGCTTCTCATGTCACTCAGGATTGGTAAGTGAATTTTCGGAAGATTCGAAACGATCTTTAGAGGAATATTACTCTACAAATATGAAACCAGGAATGGGTTTATCTGGATGTGGTTTGTGCGGTTCATCAAAGAGTGAGTTTGTAGATTTAGAGTATTCAGTTGGTGCATTGTGCCATGGTAATGACATGGTTGAAGGTTTTGTTATATGTGCTCCATGCATGGATTCTACAAACTCATTAATATCAGATAAGACCCAGGGTATTTGGGATAATTTTCTGAGTGAAAATTTCCCTGGAGTGCCTGCAGATGCTTTACCGGCGCCAGGTAAACTTGGAGTCATCTAAACAAGAAACAAAAACGCTTATAAAAATGAAAGAGGCAGATTTTAAATTAATCCGTAGAAGTTTTATTTGTAGGATCATGTTCACTTTACTTGGAACCGCCTCCTTAATGGCTGCCTCTTACTACAATGTTATATATTTTGGAATAATAATCACTGGAGTCATTTCATTGCCTTTCTTTTTTATTATAAGCTCTAAATTCTATCCAGATTCATCGGACTTCTTTAGCGCCAAGTACAAAAACTTTTCACGAGAAAGAAAAGGGTTGGATTTAATCGCTGATGATTCCAGCATTAGGGGCGATCACTTCGATGATTATCGAAGAGGATAGCAAATTTAAAGCACATAAAAAATGGATGAGCAAAAGCGATCTAGTATAAGTGCAGGCTTGAAGTCACTATCCTGTCACTTAGATAAGATCAATAGGTCGGGAGTTAATCACATTAGATTGAGTGAGGACTCAGAGGGGAAACTACTTCATTTAAAAGAAAAAATAAGCGCTCAGTTCAAGCCACAAATGAATGGTGGCTCTGGCGAGAGTAATACTGAATTAATTGATCTTATAAAAAATAAGGTTTTACAGTCCAATGAAATCAAAAGCATAGAAACACTTCGAAAGAAGCTCGTTTTTTCTACAGGAAATCCAGAATCTAAAATAATTTTTATTGGGGAAGCTCCTGGGCAAGAAGAAGAAATTCAGGGTGAACCCTTCGTGGGTCCTTCAGGTCAACTGCTAACAAAGATAATTAATGCTATGGGCCTTAAGCGGGAAGACGTTTACATCTCTAATATTGTAAAGTACCGCCCTAAGATAGAGGGAGGTAGCCAAGGAGCTTCGAATCGTAAGCCCAGCAATGAAGAAGTAACGAAGTCGCTGCCATTCATATTTGAAGAGATTGACGTCATTAAGCCTATAGTTGTCGTCGCGCTTGGGGGAACTGCAATGCAGGGTCTTTTAAATATTAACGGAACCGTATCATCTGCACGAGGCAATCTATACGAATGCCAAGGGACAAAAGCCATCGTTTCTTATCATCCATCATTTTTGCTTAGGAGTAAATCTCCTAACCGGGATAAAAGAAAGTTGTGGGAGGATATGTTGGTGGCTATGAAGCTTTTGGGATTGGAAATAACTAAAAAACAAAAGAATTACTTTAAGTGATTAACTGTTAGGACTCTTCTTCGTTTGGACTCTCCTCAGTCTCCTCAGTCTCCTCAGTCTCCTCAGTCTCCTCAGTCTCCTCAGTCTCCTCAGTCTCCTCAGTCTCCTCAGTCTCCTCAGTCTCCTCATCACGTACGGCAGCTATGTCTTGTAAGCTCTCCTTGTTATTGAGGGTCACCAATTTAACGCCTTGTGCATTTCTTCCAGTTTCTCTCACGTCACTGACACGGATTCTGATGCTTTGTCCACCACTTGTCATTAGCATAAGTTGATCTTCATCTGATACGGCGGCTGCACCAACGACTTTTCCAGTCTTTTCAGTACATTTCATTGTTATGACCCCCTTTCCTCCTCTTGATTGGAGTCTGTATTCATCAAATGAGGTTCTCTTCCCTATACCGTTTTCAGATGCTACTAGAAGTTTCTTATCATCTGAAACGAGAGCTAGCCCGATTAGGTAATCTTTTTCAGCTGGGCGAATTCCATAGACACCAGACGTGTTGCGGCCCTGGCTGCGCGCATTCTCTTCATGGAATCTCAGGCTTAATCCGTTTCTTGTTACAAGGATAACTTCATTGCCGCCAGTAGTTAATCTTACATCAATGAGTTCGTTATCATCATCAAGTTTGATAGCAATTATGCCATCTTTTCTATAATTCCGAAAATCGTTAACAGCGGTCTTTTTGACTTTGCCGCTCCTAGTAGCAAATAGGACAAATCCAGCTTCGTTCGAAAAAGTAACGTCATTACCTTCTTCATCTGTTGCATAAGCAAGACGAAGAACTGCAGCAATGCTTTCATCAGTTTGAAGATTTAATACATTTTTAATACTTCTTCCTCTTGATGATCTAGATGCTTCAGGAAGCTCGTAAACTCTCTCCACATACACCCTGCCGGTATTAGTAAAAAACATTAAATAATCATGGGCTTGCGCTGTGAATAGGTGCTCTACAAAATCCTGCTCGTCCTCATCCTTGGTTCTTGTTTCCATTCCTCTGACGCCTTTACCTCCACGTGCTTGGACTCTATATTCACTTGAAGCTGTTCTTTTCACGTAACCTCTATGGCTAAGTGTGACTATCATTCCTTCATTCGCAATAAGATCCTCTATCCCTATTTCCCCTTCATCCGGTAGTATGGGGCAGCGCCTTGGAGTGGCATGCTTTTCCTTAATCTCAATGAGTTCTTCTTTAATAATGCCAAGGACCCTCGATTCTTTATCGAGGATATCCATAAAATCCTTAATTTCCTCAATTACTTTATCATATTCGCCCTTAACCTTCTCTCGCTCCATTGCCGTGAGTTGATAAAGTCGCAATTCAAGAATGGAATTTACTTGTCTGTCGGTAAAGATGTACTCATCACCTTCGATGCTGGGTTGATCCCTTATAAGAACTCCAAGTGATTTGGCTGTTTCACAAGAGAACTTATAAGCCTTTAACCGTTCTTTTGCTTCGTCCCTGTTCTTTGAATCTCGTATAATTTTTATAAAGTCATCTAAGTGAGCAATTGCTAAGAGAAAAGCTTCTAGGTTCTCTGCGCGATCTTCGGCTTTTTGAAGCAAGTAACGCACTCTTCTTATGATGACCTCCCTTCGGTGTTCAATGAATGCGTCCAGTGCATCCATAATAGAAAGTTGTTTTGGCCTTCTTTCATGTATTGCCAACATATTGACTCCAAATGACGTCTCCATCGCGGTGAGTTTGAATAGCTGATTAACTACCACTTGGGGTCTAGCGTCGCGTTTTAATGTAATCTCAATGCATGTATTATCATCAGATAGATCACGCATGCCTGAAATGTCAGTAAGGATCTTTTCTCTTACGAGTTCTGCAATTCGCTGCTGTAATGTTGCTCTGTTTACACCATGAGGGACCTGTTTGATGATGATTTGAGATGTTCCTGTTGATGTTTCTTGAACATCCATCACACCGCGTATTTTTACGCTTCCTCGACCTGTACGGAAGTAATTATCAATCCCTTTGTAACCTCTGATTTCGCAAGCTCCAGCAAAATCTGGACCCTTGATGTGCTCCTTAATGCCTTCGATTGATATTTCTGGATTTTCTATCCTTGCGCATATTCCGTCGATTACCTCACCCAAGTTGTGTGCGGGAATATTGGTGGCCATGCCTACAGCTATCCCTGTCCCGCCATTTACGAGCAGATTTGGTATTGAGGCCGGAAGGACTTCAGGCTCTTGCGAGTTGCCGTCATAGGTTTCATGCGTGTCGACAGTTCTTTTTTCTAGATCCGACATCATCGATGATCCTAATTCAGTAAGCCTAGCTTCGGTGTATCGCATGGCCGCTGGAGCATCGCCTTCGACGGACCCAAAATTACCCTGACCGTCAATGAGTGTCTCACGCATGGTCCATGGCTGAGCCATGTTAACCATTGTTTGGTATATTGCACCGTCACCATGTGGGTGGTATTTACCCATTGTCTCACCAACTATCCTTGCGCACTTCAAGTGAGGTTTAGTTTTTGAAAGCGAGAGGTCATGATGCATTGCATAAAGCAGTCTTCTTTGAGAGGGCTTAAGTCCATCACGTGCATCTGGAAGCGCTCGTGAAACAATCACTGACATCGAATAATCCAAGAAGGACTTCGACATCTCAACTTCTACTTTGATAGGTTTTATTTTGTCCTGAGACATTATATGTTCTTAAATTTGGTTAAGTGTGTTAATTACACATCCAGGTTTTGTACCTTGAGCGCATTATCCTCAATGAAACGTTTTCTCGGCTCGACAACATCGCCCATCAAGACATCAAACATATCATTAGCCTCATCAATATTTTCATGATCATACTGGACTCTTAAAAAGGTCCTTGTCTCGGGATCCATGGTAGTTGCATACAACTCTTTAGCATTCATTTCCCCTAAGCCTTTAAATCGCTGTATCCTCATGCCGCGTTTGCCGATATCTAATATCCTATCCAAGATTTCGAAAAGATTGAAAACAGGATCGACAATCATTTGATCACCTTCACCTTCAACGAGTTCATAAATTGGAAGATCGTCAGAGTAGAATGGGTCTGTCTTAAGACCTAATTCATTTAACCTTGCTAAGATTTTGCCTATGGCAACGGATTCATGTAATTCATATTTAATCGCCCTTCTTTGAACTCCTTCAAAAGTTTCGCGATAAGCCTCAATCTCTTCTTCAGTAAGTTCCTCATTAAGCAATCTCAGATCTCTATTGCTCTGGCAGAATGACAAGAGTGATTTATCATCACTAAAGTAAGTTATTTCTTCTTCGTTACCCACTCTAACTCTGACCATATATTGTGGGAAATGTCCGTCCTCCCCATTATTTAATAGATCCTTGAAGTTACCGCCATGACCCTCAAGTGTGTTGACGAATCTGGTTAATTGTGAAAGTGAATCCAGCACTCCTTTTAACAAATCCTTTTCTAAGTATTCTTCAGTACCCGCCCTACGCAAACGAACTTCTTCGGAACCTAGTGAAATTAAGATTTCATTTAATTCAATATCGTCAGCGATGTATTCTTCTCTTTTTTTTCTAGTGACTTTATAAAGCGGCGGTTGGGCTATATACAAGTAACCCGCCTTCACTAGTTCTGGCATATGGCGACAGAAAAATGTTAGAAGCAAAGTTCTGATATGTGATCCGTCAACATCAGCATCAGTCATTATTACAACTTTGTGGTATCTGACCTTATCAAGTTGAAATGATCCCTCTATATCTTCATCATCTGAACTTTCACCGATGCCAGCGCCAATGGCGGTGATCATCGCTTGTATTTCTTTATTCTGAAGGGCTCTATGGAGACGAGCTTTCTCGACATTAATTACCTTGCCTCTTAGTGGTAGTATGGCTTGGTTTGTCCTATTCCTGCCTGATTTTGCAGATCCTCCGGCAGAATCACCCTCGACAATGTAAATTTCAGATTTTGCAGGGTCTCGTTCAGAGCAATCAGCGAGTTTTCCAGGTAAACCCCCACCAGACAAAACAGATTTTCTAACTGTTTCTCTTGCCTTTCTGGCAGCCTCTCTCGCTCTGGCTGCATTTACGGCCTTTTCAATAATTAGCTTAGCTATTGCAGGATTTTCATCGAAATGACTTTGAAGCCCTTCATAGACAACAGAGCCAACAACTCCCTCAATTTCAGTATTAACTAACTTGGCCTTAGTTTGAGAATTGAACCGGGGATTTGGCATTTTGACACTTATAACGCAAACGATACCTTCTCTGACATCGTCTCCGGATAGTGCAGGGTCCTTGTCCTTTAATAGCTTATTGGCTTTCGCGTATTGATTGATGGCCCTAGTTAGTGCCCCACGAAACCCTGAAAGGTGCGTACCTCCGTCCGTGTTTGGTATGGAGTTAGCATAGCAAAGAATGTTATCATTGTAACTGTCATTGTACTGAAAAACGATATCAACAAAGACATCATCCTCAGTGACTTTCCCATCATAATCGATTTCCACCTGTCTCTTTCCTTTAATCGCGACAGGATCAGGGTGGACTAGATTTTTATTTTCACCTAACTGGGAAACGAACTCCTCGATTCCCTTAGCGTAATAGAATGATTGATTTGATTTAGTTTCTGGACGTTCATCAATAAGTTCGATTGTAAGTCCTGGATTAAGGAATGCGAGTTCCCTCATCCTCTTGCCAAGTCTTTCTGTTTGGAATTCGATCGTATCTGTAAAGATTGTGGCGTCAGGAAAAAATGTAATTTTTGTACCAGTGGGTTTTGCTGGGATTTCACCAACGACTTCAAGTTCCTTAGTCGTCTTTCCTCGTTCAAATGTTATTGCGTGAAGTTTTCCGTCCCTACGAACCTCGGCCTTGAACCAATCCGATAAAGCGTTGACGCATTTAGCGCCGACTCCGTGTAAGCCGCCTGAATATTTATAAGCGCCCTGACCAAATTTACCACCGGCATGTAAATTAGTAAGAACCAACTCAACGGCTGGTACTCCAAATTTTGGGTGTATGTCTACAGGGATTCCTCTGCCGTCATCGTCAATGGATATAGAGCCGTCAACGTGAAGTTCTACAGTTATCTTGTCACAATAACCTGCTAAGTGCTCATCTATGGAGTTATCAAGCACTTCAAATACGCAGTGATGAAGACCCCTTTCATCAGGATCACCAATGTACATTCCGGGTCTCTTTCGAACAGCCTCTAAGCCTTCTAACTTATCAATCTGCGCAGCATCGTAATCTTGTCCTCCGGCAGTATTTTCTACTTCATCGTTAGTTGAGTCAGGTTGTTCTTCAGACATTTAAAAAATCTTAATTTTTGAAAATTAGTAACGCTTTAATAGTGATTATTACGTCTTTTAATAATAACTCCAAAAACCTATTTTTATCAATATATTCAGGAGTTAAAATATTGTTTCATTTATCTGTATAAAGACCTGTAACTAGCTGACAACTAGCTATATACGAAGATGATTTGTAATGTCATCTTAGGGCCAGCTCAAATGCATACCAATATTAATAATTTAGCATCAAATTAGTGGGTGATTTAAGATGATTAAATATCTAATTTTTTCTAAATAAATGAATAAGATAACCGACATTTCTTTTATTTCTGATTGTTGCATCGTGAGGCAATAATGACTAAATTGAATACAACATAGAGCACATTCAACTGATGGTTACTACCCTTCGCTCAAGCGACATAAAGGATCAGATCCTTGAATTGAAAGAGAAAAGGAATGCCGTTATTCTCGTTCACAATTATCAGGTTGGAGAGATCCAAGACATGGCCGACTACGTAGGAGATTCGCTTGGATTATCGTATCATGCAAAAAGAGCTGAAGCTGATGTTATAGCTTTTTGCGGCGTACACTTTATGGCCGAAACGGCAAAGATTATCAACCCTAACAAGACCGTTGTATTGCCTGACAAGGAAGCCGGCTGCTCATTAGAACAATCCTGCGAAGGTGATAAGTTAGATGCTTTTTTGAAGGAAAATTCTGAAAAGAATTATTATGTGATCGCTTATATTAATTGCAGTGCACATGTTAAAGCATTGTCTGATTGTATATGCACTAGTGGCAACGCGGTTAAAATTGTCGAATCAGCTCCAATAGACAGACCAATTTTATTTGTTCCTGACCAGAATCTTGGCTCATGGGTAATGGAGCGGACTGGGCGTAAAATGGATCTGTGGCAAGGTTCTTGCTATGTTCATGTCGAATACACTAGAGAAAGCATTTTAAGGATAAAGGAAGAGTACCCTGAAGCTGAACTCATTTCTCATCCTGAGTGTACCTACGCTGTAAGAATGTTATCAGATGAAGTGTGCTCAACTGAAAAAATGATTGATTATGCTCGAAACTCCAAAAGAAAAGATCTAATCATTGCGACCGAGAGCGGAATGTTACACCGGCTCAAAAAAGAAGTTCCAGAAAAGAATTTTATACCAGCTCCTACGCAAAACTGTGCGTGCTCTGAATGTCATTTTATGAAAATGAATACTTTGGAAAAACTGAGGGATTGCCTTGATACATTAGATCCTCAAATCGATATGCCAGAGGAGATTCGAGTACGGGCTGAGGAGCCTATACTAAGGATGCTTTCACTTAGTGCCTGATCCATACTCTAAGCGTGTTCTGTGTAAGGTATAGAGCAGGTATATTGCACTTAAAAGAAGCAGTGAATCTATAAAGATCTGCATTTGAATGGTAGTCCTAAGTCCTAGGCATCCACATTCAATGTCAATGTTTCGTAAGATCAAAGAACTAAGTAAAGCGATGAATGTCATCAAAAGTGTAACGCAAAGCGTGAGGGCCCCATTAAAAAGAATTTTGAGGAGGAGGCAAGTACCCAGAATTATTTCTAATGGAGGCAAAGTCATCGCAACGATTGCAATAAAAGGGTCAGTTAGGATTTTATAGTTCCTTATGACAAGCTCTAGGCTCTGTGGGTCTCTTATTTTATAGAAGCCAGAATAAATAAAAACTCCTCCTAAAATGATCCTAAAAAGCAGCTCGATAGGATCTAGTCTAGATTTGAACCAAACTGGCAACTTTTGTAACAGTCAGAGCATTTTAAACTATATTGTTATAGATTACTCAAAATAGCATCTCCCATTTCTCGTGTATTAACAATCTTGGTCCCTTCCTCATTAGTAAATATATCTCCCGTCCTAAATCCTGTATCTATTGCTTTTCTAACGGCAAGATCAATGGCGTCAGACGCCTTTGTGAGGCCAAAGGAATAGCGTAGCATTAGAGAGGCTGATAATATCTGTGCGCAAGGATTGGCAATGCCTTGTCCCGCAATGTCTGGGGCAGAGCCTCCGCTCGGTTCGTACATTCCAAAATAGAGGCCATTTCCAAGCGACTGACCAAGACTTGAGCTAGCAAGCATTCCTAGTGAACCAGCAATCATGGCCATTTCATCACTCAAAATATCACCGAACAAATTTGGAGCTAATACAACATCAAAATCCCTTGGCCTTTTTATTAATTGCATTGCTGCATTGTCGACATAGAGATGTTCTAATTCAACTTCTGGATAAATTGCGGAAACCTTTTCCACAGTCTCTCTCCACAATATACCGTTTCTCAAAACGTTAGCCTTATCTATTGATGTTACACGCTTATTCCTACCCATGGCTGCATCAAAAGCAACTGATGCGATACGCTCAATCTCAGATTCTTTATAAACCATAGTATCTATCGCGACTTTTTCTTCACCGTCATTTCTAATTTCTTTTGGTTCGCCAAAATAAATTCCCCCAGTCAATTCGCGTACACACAATACATCAAAACCGCCGTCTACAAGGTCAGGTCTGATTGGTGATGCGTTAGTGAGAGATGGAAAGCAAATGCTGGGACGTAAGTTTGCAAAGAGGCCAAAGTGTTTTCTCAGAGGGAGTAAAGCACCCCGCTCTGGCTGAGTGTCTGGCGGTAAGGTTTCCCACTTTGGTCCACCAACTGATCCAAAGAGTATTGCGTCTGATTGCTCACAAGACTTGAGTGTTTCTTCAGGTAAAGGTGACGACGTCTTATCAATTGCTATGCCTCCGACCAGCTGTTCATCAATAATGAATTTTACATCAAAGTTAGATGACACCCTATCAACTACTCGAATTGCTTCGGCCATGACCTCAGGACCAATGCCGTCACCTGATAGGACTGAAACTTTATATTCTTTATTACTCATGAGTTGAGGAGAATCGATCATTGTTCCCTCCATTGCAACAAAGTAAATGATTCTTAAATTGGTTTTTTATAGTTATTAATTTTTAATAGCCGAGATGAATTGGCTGATCAAATTCGGATCCTTAAATCCATCATCATTTTCTACTCCGCTCGCAACATCGACTGCTGCTGGTCTGACCGATTCAATAGCATCAAGAACATTCTTGGGGTTCAATCCCCCAGCTAAAATGACATTAATTTGAGGATTGGAATTTACATACGATTTTCCAAGGTTCCATTCAAATGAGCGACCAGTGCCACCATAGTTTTCTGAGCAGTAGGCGTCTAAGAGTATAGTCTCAATGTTTGATGATTTAAGCTCATCGAGTGACTTAGCATCCTTCACTCCTACCGCGCGAATCACCTTAAATCTTTTAGATATGGATTCACAATATGAAGCGGGCTCATCGCCATGAAATTGAGCGACGTGAATAATGTTGTCCTCGAGTAAGGAAATGACTTCATCGGGATCAGCATTAACGAATACCCCTACCCTCTCGACCTTATCATCTATGCTTGGAATCCATTCTTCGATTTGATTACGAGTAATGAACCGCTTGGATTTATTCCAAAAATTAAATCCTAATGAATTCGCGCCCAGTTCAACGGATGTAATAGCATCAGCGAGAGATTTTATCCCACATATTTTGATTCCTACTTCACTTCCTTGTACAAAGTCAGGCTTCATTCTTTAGTGACTTCTGTTTTAGCTAGTGCCATTGACTCTTCAATGACACTAATGATTCTATCGATGGAGAGTGGGCGAATTAAAATATCTTTAACTCTTGCGTCACGTTTAATCTGATCAGTGTCCTTGATGTCATTTTCTTCTCCGATAAAGATAACGGCGGGACATTTACGAATATCGCTGTATAAAGATGGGTAAACTTTATACAATAGGTCATAAAGTAATGAGCCATTAAGATTAGGCATATTGTAACCAAAAATAAACAAAGAGTAAGGGCGCTTAATTGCCATCTCATAGGCATATTCAGAACTAGGTGAAGTATCTATACCAATGTTTAAGAGGTTTGACACACTATCACGCAAGAGTCTAAGTGTTCCTGTGTCATGATGGGAGGCGAGAACACGAAATGAATCTGTATTTTCTGTTGATTCGTTAGCGCTCATGAATTGTTAGTTTAACCTGTAAATTATTTTTATCTACTTACAAAGACTTATCTGTGCAAGACAAACGACAAGATGGTAAGGAATTAATTTCCATACGAGGCGCTCGACAGCATAACTTAAAGAACATTAGCGTTGATATTCCCAGATCAAGCTTTGTTGTTGTTACTGGTATGAGCGGATCAGGAAAATCCTCCCTAGCTTTTAATACATTATACGCTGAAGGGCAAAGAAAGTACGTTGAAAGTTTATCCACTTACGCAAGGCAGTTTCTTGATCAACTTGAAAAGCCCGACGTCGATTCTATTGAAGGTCTCTCGCCAGCAATTGCAATCGAGCAAAGAAACTCCTCGTTAAATCCAAGGTCAACGATTGCTACATCAACGGAAATTTATGATTACTTGAGAATACTATATTCATCTGTAGGTACACCTCATGATCCTGAAACTGGAGAGATCATAAAGAGGTTAACTGTAGGAGAGATTGTCGAAAAAATCGTAGAACTGCCTGAACATACAAAAGTTATCATACTTGCACCAATTCAAACGCCTAAGGGAACTGATATAAAATCTTCTCTAGAAAGGTTAAAACGTAATGGCTTTGTTAGGGCCAGACTCAATGGTAAAGACATTGAGCTTGATGACGAGCTGCCATCCTGTTCTAGGCATAAAAAGAACTCGATTGAAGCGGTAATCGATAGAGTCGTCATTAAAGACGATATTCGATCAAGGCTATTCGGATCAATCGAGACCGCTCTCAGGTGGGGTGATCAGAACATTGAATTGCTTTGCCTTAAAGAAGGTAGCTCAGACTGGGATTCTTTGAGCTATACAACAACATTTAAAAATCCGAAGACAGGATTTTGCATGCCTGAACTTACGCCTAAGCACTTTTCATTTAATAGTCACTTAGGAGCATGTGTAAACTGCCAAGGCTTAGGCTCGGTACTGCTAGCTGACCCTGCCCTGTTCATAACTGATGAACAAACGACAATTGCTGAAGGCGCAATAAAATCCTGGTGGTCAAGAAACAAGAAATTGAAAGTTATACATGATAAGCAAATCAAATCGCTTTGTGAGTCAATGAATGTATCGATTGATACTAAGTACTGTGACTTGAGCGAAGATTTCGTTGATGTGGTTTTTAATGGAGCCAATTCTGAACAAGTAGCAGAAGGAATAAAGCACGAAGGGCTGCTTAAACAGGCTCAACGCCTCCATGTTACGAGTAAGAGTGAGGTCACAAGACAAAATGTTAGAAGGTTCATGAACCCAAAGGAATGCCCAGCATGCCAGGGCAAGAGATTGAAGTCAGAGTTTCTTTCTGTGACTTTAGAGCATCCCGATGATGGTCCAACATCGATAGACAAATTTACTGCTTTTAATGTAAATGAAGCATTACGATTTATTACTTCGATGAACTTGAGCAAACAAGACAATTTGATTTGCACTGAACTCATCAATGAAATTACAAAGAGACTTAAATTTCTTAAAACTGTAGGACTAACTTATCTTACCTTGGACCGGAAGAGCGGCTCCCTTTCTGGTGGTGAATCACAAAGGATCAGGTTAGCTACTCAAATAGGATCAGGTTTGTCAGGCGTTTTGTACGTTCTTGACGAGCCAAGCATCGGGCTCCATCAATCAGACAATAAAAAACTGATAGAAGCGTTCAAAGAACTGAGAGACCTAGGAAACACTGTAATTGCTGTAGAGCATGATACTGAAACTATAGAAGCAGCTGATTTTATAATTGACCTCGGACCAGGTGCAGGTCCTCGTGGAGGACAGATAATTGCTGAAGGAACTCCACAACAAATTAAATCTAATGATAAATCTATTACAGGTAGATATTTGAGTGGTGAGCTTAAAATAAACATACCTAAATCAAGAATAGTTCCTCCAACGAAAATTATAGGTGACGATTCTTTCGACTGCGGATGGATCACTATTGAGAGTGCCGCTGAGAATAACCTTCAAAACATTGATGTGTCATTCCCTGTAGGATGCATAACATGCGTGAGTGGTATATCAGGGAGCGGGAAATCTACACTAGTTGACGACATATTAAGAAAAGCACTCTTCAGGAAGTTTCATCAATCTAAGGAAATTCCAGGAAAACATGAACGGATTACTGGCCTAAATCAGATAGATAAGCCAGTAGTCATTGATCAATCTCCGATAGGAAGGAGCCCAAGATCGAACCCTGTAACTTATAGTGGAGCATTTACTGAGATTCGTAAATTATTTGCTCAATTGCCAACGTCCAAGATCAGAGGTTACGGGTTGGGACGGTTCAGTTTCAACGTAAAGGGTGGGCGCTGTGAACATTGCCGCGGTGACGGTTCTCTGAAAATTGACATGCACTTCTTGAGTGACGTTTATGTCAAATGTGAAGTTTGCAATGGCAGTAGATATAATCAGGACACACTCGATATCACATACAAAGGTAAAAATATATCTGAAGTATTAGAAATGAGTATAGATGAAGCGTCACAATTTTTTGTTCGAATACCACAAATTCACTCGAAGTTAAGAACAATGAGCGAAGTCGGACTGGGTTACATAAAACTTGGTCAGGCCGCAAATACACTCTCAGGTGGTGAAGCTCAACGATTAAAGCTAGCATCAGAGCTTTCAAAAAAATCAACTGGTGACACAATATATTTACTCGACGAACCGACGACTGGGCTCCACTTATCTGATATTGACACCTTACTGAAAGTTTTAATGAAGCTCAGAGATGCGGGTAACACATTGATTGTAATTGAGCATAACATTGATGTGTTAAAGTGCGCCGACTGGATTATCGACATGGGACCTGGAGGAGGCCCAGATGGCGGAACGGTTGTTGCTGAAGGAGCTCCTGAGGTAATCACAAAGAGTAAGCACAGCATAACGGGTAAGTTTCTAAAGCATTACCTGTGATCCTTTAAATGACGCGGTCATTGCCGCCATCTAAAGTAATCTGTGAGCCTGTAGTTTTAGAAAATACTGGCCCACACATTGTAGAAACCATCGATCCGACGTCTGAGGATCGAATCTCAGTCTTCATTAGATTCCTAGTTTTATATTCGTCAATAGTGATACCGTAACGTTGAGCTGAACGTGCAAGGGCTTCTGGAGTCCATAAATTTGTATCAAATACTGCGTCAGGATGGATGATATTACAGCGAACACCATAGGGAGCCAATTCTAGAGCAGCTACTCTACACAATTGAGTTAGCCCAGCTTTAGCACATGAATAGCTTCCAGCTCCGGCACCAGGTGCCATTACATTTCTTGAACCGACTAAAACAATTGAACCGTCAATTGCCTGTTTGATATGAGGAATTGCGTGTTTGAGAAGGACTTGGTGGCTCGTGAGATTAACGGCCATAGATTTGTTCCAATTGTCTTGATTCATTTTGTCCAGATAAGCGCCTGCTGTAAATATCCCTGCATTACTAACCAGTAGATCAAGTCCGCCAAACTTTTTAATTATCTCATCTATGATCGATTTAACTTTATTTTCATTAGTGAGGTTTATCACTTGGCCATGAGCGCCGATCTTAGACATTTGAGTTTGAATTTCGGGATTAAGATCTAATCCGATTACCACTGCCCCATCATTAGCTAATGCGTGAGCGCAGGCAAAACCGATTCCAGCAGCAGATCCGGTAACAATAGCGACTTTGCCTTGGTGAGGGTTGAGTGTTGCGGTCGATTTATTATTAAGTTTGGCCTGTTCGAGTTCCCAATACTCGATATCAAATAGTTTCTGGGCTGACAATGCTTTCCACCCCCCTAGTCCATACTCTGAATGCTGTATGCTCTTTATTGTATGCTTTACAATGTCCGATACAATTTGCGTTTCTTTAAGCGTTTTGCCAAAAGATATGATCCCATGCCCAGGCCATATTGCCCATCGCGGGGCAGGATCAAGCATCGTCATTGATGGGTCAGAATACTTATTGAAATATGAGGAGTATCTTTGAGCGTATTTATCGATTGCTTTTTGTGGATCAGAGTCAATGACTGCTGGAATCCGTTTAGTTCTGATGACATGATCGGGCGTTAAAGGGCCCCTACACCCTAGGGAATTAATATTTTTTATATTGGAGTATCCGCAAGCAAGAGCCGAATCATCTAAAGTTGCAATGACAGGCGATTGCGACCATTCAGAGACTATCTGCCTAATGGATGAAAGTGTTAAATGATCGATGGGTTTGGGTTTGGAAGTCGCGAGTGACTTTCCTTTTAATGATTTTTTGATGTATCTTTCAGCTTTGGAAACAAACTCAATCATTAATTCATAACTTTTTCGAACGTCATTGTGAAAAGTAAAAATACCATGATTCATTAAAATTAATGCATCAACCTTAGACAGATCCGCTGATTTGAGTTTCTTCAATATTGTCTTAGCCAAGATAAATCCAGGCATGACATAAGGAATTACTAGAGCCCTGCTTCCATAAACTTCTTCAATTATTGATTTTGAATTAGGCGAGTTTGTTAATGAAAGAACAGCGTCGGCATGAGTGTGGTCTACGAAACGGTGAGGTATGACGGCATGTACGATGGCCTCAATTGAAGGGGTCGAACAATTCGGATCTTCCATTGAGGATCTGCATTCTCGAACCATGTCTGTGTCAGACAAGTGATCAAATTCGGACAACTTGAGAAGTGTTTTTAAGCAGCATGGGGAAAAGTTATTCTTTTCAATAGTTTCAAGATCACAGCCGCTACCCTTAACATAAAGTATATCCTTCTGGTTACCATAAAAGTCCTTCTTCTTTACTTTAACTGAAGTGTTTCCACCTCCATGAAGGACAAGATCAGAATCGGCCCCAAGTAATCTTGAGGTATAGACTCGCTGAGCCAAAAGATTGCGACCAAACTTATTAGCCTCTTTTTCGTTCCAGAGTGATTTCATTTTTTATTCATTTTGGCCCAACTGTCTCGAAGAGCAATGGTCCGGTTAAATACTAGAGAGTCTGCGGATGAGTTTTTGGAATCAACGCAGAAATAACCCTTCCTTTCAAATTGATAACTTGTTCCTATATTTGCTTTAGATAGGGATGGTTCTAGTTTGCTATTTTTTAGAACAGCCAACGCTTCTGGATTTATGACTTTCCTCCAATCCTCTTCGGCCCCAGGCTCATCAACGGTAAAAGTACGTTCATATAGTCTTATTTCTGCGCTGAGTGATTCATTAAAAGGGACCCAGTGAATTGCCGCCCTGACTTTACGACCTTCTGGATTTTTTCCTAAAGTCATAGGGTCATAGGTGCATTTTAACTCTATTACGTTACCTTCAGAGTCTTTAATAACTTCATCACATGTGATGCAATAAGAATAACGCAACCTGACTTCTGATCCAGGGCTCAATCTGTAAAACTTCTTGGGTGGATCCTCCATGAAATCATCCCTTTCAATGTAGACAGTGCCTGAAAGAGGTATTACTCGAGTACCAAGAGAGTCATCACCGGGGTTGTTAATTGCATTCATTTCTTCAGTGTATTCATCCCCTGGCCAATTAGTAATGCTAACTTTGATTGGATCTAGTACGACCATCTTTCTTAAAGCTTCACGATTTAACTGCTCCCTTATTGCATGTTCGAGTAAGGCAATGTCAGTTATTCCACTGAACTTTGTAATTCCAACAGTTTTACAAAATGACCTTAAAGCTTCTGGCGGATATCCTCTACGTCGCATGCCGGAAATTGTAGACATTCGAGGATCGTCCCAAGCATCGACGTGACCTTCATCTACCATTTCAATCAAGCGCCTCTTACTCATAAGAGTGAAGGTAGGTTGAAGTTTTGAAAACTCAATTTGGCGGGGCTTGTGAGGAACGGGCAAGTTCTCAATGAACCAATCATACAAAGGCCTGTGCTGTTCAAATTCAAGAGTGCATAATGAATGCGTAATTGCTTCTATTGCATCGCATTGACCATGAGCGAAGTCGTAACTAGGATAAATACACCAATCGGTTCCTGTTCTGTGATGCTCAGCATGGAGTATTCTATAGATTACCGGGTCCCTAAGATTGATATTCGGGTCAGCCATATCAATTCTTGCTCTTAAAACTCTTTCGCCATCCTTAAACTCTCCACTCCTCATTTTTGAAAAGATATCTAGGCTTTCTTCGATTGGCCGCCCCCTGAATGGACTGTCTTTTCCTGGTTCCGTTAATGTTCCTCGATATTCGCGAATTTGGTCAGCCGTTAACTCGTCAACGTAAGCCTTACCTTCATTAATTAGGTGCTGAGCCCATTCGTACAGTTGCTCGAAATTGTCAGATGCAAAATACAAATAATCACCCCAGTCGAAACCTAGCCACTTGATGTCTTCTTTAATTGAGTCAACGTATTCAGTCTCTTCTTTAGTAGGATTAGTATCATCGAAGCGTAAGTGACATCGCGATCCAGATGATGCGTTTTCTTCAGCAATTCCAAAATTAAGACAAATTGACTTTGCATGACCAAGGTGCAAATAGCCATTCGGTTCTGGAGGAAACCTAGTCACTGTAGTTGTGTGTTTGCCAGCATCTAAGTCCTCTCTAATGATGTCCCTGATAAAATCAGAAGATTCGTTAATGTCGCTATTTTTAGCCATTATAAAAATTACCTCCATTATGGCACAGCAACATTCTTATTCCACTCGGATTTGTTACATACTTGAACAATTGGTCATAAGAAATAAAGATCAATAAAGTGACCAATTTAACTATAAGACAAGCTATAGAATCTGACAGTGATAAGATCCATCAATTGCTAATGGATTTAGCAGCTTTTGAAAAAATAGAACATACGGTAGAGGCAACTAAAGAATCTACCTATGCCGCTCTATTTGGTGACAGTCCTTCTGCTGAGGCAATCGTTGCTGAACTAGACAACCAAATCGTTGGTGCAGCCGTATATTTTCATAATTATTCGACCTTTGTAGGTAAGAAGGGCCTGTACCTAGAAGACATTTATGTAAGGCCCGAGTGCAGGGGGCAAAAAATTGGGAGAAAGATACTTTTCCGTTTAGCGGAAATCGCTAAACAGAGGGGATGTGGACGAATGGAGTGGACTGTCCTTGATTGGAATTCGAGAGCCATAGATTTCTACAATGAAATGGGTGCTGAGCTATTGGCTGAATGGAAAATTGTTAGATTGGACGCACGAGGGATTCAGAACCTTTCTAATAAATCACAGTAGTTAATTCATCTTTAGAGAATGCCGAATCAGATTAAGTTGAGATAACTTTCCCTTCGGATATTCTAAAAACAAGTTCGCCCATAAGGTCAGCCTCAGATGCGGAATGCGTTATATGAAGGACAGTAAAATTTTCCTTCTCATGCAGGCTTTTTATCAAGGAGCAGGCCTTATCTCTGGTATCTTCATCCAGTGCGCTCAATGGTTCATCTAAGCAAATTACCCTTGGCCTCGAGGCTAATGCTCTGGCAAGCGCGACTCTCTGCGATTCACCACCACTGAGGCCCAATGGTTTTCTGGATAACAAATGTTCTATTTCTAGTGAAGAAGCCAATTCATTAGCCCTCTCAAAAGCATCTTCTTTATTCCATCCTCTAACTATTGGTCCAAAAGCAATTTGATCCTTAATAGTCATAGTGGAAAAAAGAACACCTTCTTGTGGAACATAGCCCAAATGACGATCTCCAGGCCTCAGATTTGTTACATCGAGTTGATCGAGAATGATTTTTCCGGTTCGGATCTTTTTTAAGCCGCAAATAGCTTCGAGTATTGTTGTTTTTCCAGAACCAGAACTCCCCATAAGTACCCCGTATTTTGACGCAGGTATTTCAAAAGACACATCATCTAAAGCGAAGGCGCCAAGTTTAATGGAGATGTTTTTCAATGATACCATATTTACCAAATTCTATTCTTAGACCCCAGCAAGCGAACCATTACAAGAACAATTAGAGCGGCGCTGATCATAAGAAATGAAACAGCGACGGCTCCTTCTAAATTGCCAATTGATATTTCAAGAAAAACAGTAGTAGCTAGGACTTCAGTCTTTCCTCTGGTTGCTCCGGCAAAAACTAGAATTGGACCAAATTCGCCCAATGCTCTGGCCCAAGCTAAAATACCAGCAGTCATTATGCCAAAACTGGCCTGGGGCAATACAACTTTCCAAAAAGCTTTGCTTCTATTGCAACCTAAAGTGAGTGCGACGTTTTCTTGTCTTGGATCCAAACTCTCAAAAGTGTTTCGCATGGTCCGAATGGCAAATGCGCATGAAACTGTAAATTGGGCAAGGATGATAGCAGGAACTTTATAGGTTATTCCCGTAGGAAGGTCAAAGATTGGACTGTTTGGCAATATGGACCTAAGTGACTGAAGGAAGGCTGCGCAAAGCTCTTCAATGGATTGGTCAAAGAGGGTTACTTGATTGAATAAAATTAACAGACTTAAACCTATGACGAGCGGAGGAAGAACAATGGGAATATCAATAATTGAATCAAAGAACCGTTTAAGCGGGAACTTAAATCTTGTCAGTATATAGCCAGTAGGTACTGCTACGATTATTGAAAGGACAGCTGTAATCCAGCAGGTCTGCATCGTTAACCATATCGAAGCTCTGATTGATTTATTATTTAGAGCTTCATTTATACTCTGCAAAGAGGTGTAACTAGCATCAGCATACAGTAGTGCGATTATGAGCACAAAATACATTCCACCCGCAGCCCACATCGCAGCGTAAAATGGAATGTCTGATGGTACCTTTTTTCTGTGCACAGAGCTAACTTTTAATTTCCCACTTGAATCCGTACTTTAGAAAGTCTGCCTTAGATTCATCTCCAGTCAACGCATCGAGTAGCCTCTGCATTAAATTTTTATGATTTGAATTTACACCAATGGCAAAAGGTTGGATGGCGACAGCCATAGGCTCATCAATGTCAACAATGAAAGCGTCATTGAGAGTTGAACGGTTTGCCAATGCGTTACTTCTATAGACGATAACAGCATCCAATGATCCGGCCCTCAGTTGATTAACTAAAAAGTCCCCTGTCGCAGAGTCCAAAAGTTTATTGCTATTAACATCAATCTTCAGATGGTCCAATAATCGTACAGTCAAAGCGCCTAAAGCTGACTTTTCTGGATGAGCTGTTCCGACCCGTATCTCTGGCTTAGTAAGGTCATTCAATGATTCTATAATTCCTCTCATTTCATTTTTAACCAGAATAATCATATCATTTGAACTGACATTTGTGGGAGAATCAAAAAGACTACTCACATCGTCCATGAATGATATGTCACATGAAAAATATGCATCTGGACGTGCTCCTGCTTTCATCTGTGAGACCAATACCCCGCAGCCATTTGGAACAAGCTGAATGCTGACTCCCTCGCGAGATTCAAAATTCTCTATTCTTTGCCTAATTGCAGGAGACAGCATAGCACCTGTGTACAATAAAATTTCGGGGCTCTCTGACCACTCATCGCCTTCAGTAATTGTATAGCCCTCTTCAGCAAAGACTCTTTGACCTCGATCCTTCGAGGCTACGTATCTAGCAAACTTAAGTGAAGCTGAAGGAGCCTTCGTTGAGTTTAATATCCCTATAGTAACTGATTTCTTTTTGGATTCAAATTCAGGCAACTTTACAAACTCCAATTCATCGTACTGGTTAGCTATCGCATCCCAAGCGAAACCGACATCGGCAGCATTTAATTTTATGTCGTTAGCGACTTCATTTACTGTTGGTTTCATGACAACTGCCTTTGATAATAAGGGCCCCCAATAGTTAGACGTGGATAGTACTTTTTTCGTGAACTTGCCAATGGACGCTGCATCCGGATTAGCCAGCACAATCCTGCAGTTATCCTTTTCTATAAGGTCATCGAGACTTTTAATTTTCAATGGGTTCCCTTCCTGGACGATGAGTCCAGCCGTGAGACTGCAGACTGGAATTGACTCATTGGAAAGTTCCTTCTCTTTAGCAATCTCAATGTAGCTTGTGTCAGCAGCAAGATACAAATCGCCAATCATTGATGCTTCAATGTTTCCAAGTAAAGTTCCAGATCCTGCGAACTGAAGTCTAATTTTAACACCGTAAGTGTTTTCGTACTGATTAGCTATAAGCTCCATAGGAACTCTCATTCCAGCGGCACAATATACAATTAGCTCCGAAGTTTCATTCTCCTTGTCATGATCGATAAAGAAAAATATTGGTACTAACAATGTAAACAACAAGGAAACGAATATGACTTTTGATCTGTTCATTTTTACTGTCTCTTATTACAGGCACAACAATCCTCTCTCCTGGGAAGTAATTTTATTTTCTCAATGCCCATTGATGAAGCATCAATTCTTATTAACGTTCCAAGTGAGGGTTTATCAAAATCACATAACAATTTGAGCCCTTCAATCACTCCGACTTGAGCGACTAGTCCTGACATCGCTCCTATTACAGGGAACTTTCTTTTCCATTGGGTCGGCTCGTCAGGATAAATACACTGTAAGCAGGGAGTCATGCCAGGAAGTATCAGCATGACCTGGCCCTCCATTGAATACATGGCACAGTCCACTAGCTTCTTATTTCCCCTAATTGCAGCATCATTTAAAAGAAAGCGTTCTTCAAAGAGAGGAGCACAACTGAAAATTATATCAGCATTAGCAGCAATTTTGTCTATGTTATCTTGAGTAACATTTTCATCATATACTTCAACCTCAATGCTTGAATTAAATCTCTTTAGCGTTTGAGCAGCGCAGTTGACTCGTGACTCACCTAGATGGTCTCTAGACATCAATATCTGCCGATTAAGATCATCTTCACGGAGATTGCCAGCATGGGCAAGAATCAGCTTACCAATGCCGGCCGCAGCAAGACTCAATGCGGCGGGGCCGCCCAAGCCCCCTACCCTAGTCACCAGCGCAGTGCTGTTCCTAAGAGTCAACTGCTCAGGTTCTCCAAAACCTGGCACATCTAGTTGCCATGAATAGGTAAGCTTCTCGCTTTCAGTTAACATCGTTTACAACTAGCCTCCTGCAATTGGAGGTAAAAGTGAAATTACGCAGTCTTCCTTGATTAAAGTGTTTTGAAAATCAATGACCTGCTCTTCATTAATTACGATAAGCAAAGTTCTCCTAGGTGCACCTTCATCATCAAAAATGAAGTCACCGACCGCGTCGGCGGCCTTAGAGGAGAGCGTCTGAAGGAGATCGATGAGTGCCACTGGCTCATCAAAACTCAACTCTTCAATTGCCTGGCCAGCTTCTGTGGCAATTTGGCCCTTATAATTGATTGTTACCTTCATTTATCAATCATGCTAGAATTGAACCGCTATCCATTTGAAGGTGCTTATTTCCAGAACTGAATGCATCCCTGTCGTGAGTAGCCATCATCACAGAGGCTCCATCATTTGCATAGCTTGTAAGTTGATCTAATACTCTCTGCCCATTTTCTTGATCAAGATTACCAGTAGGTTCATCGGCAAATATAATAGCCGGCTCAACTAGCAAAGCTCTGGCGAGAGCTGTTCTCTGCTTCTCTCCTGAACTTAGCTGATCGGGGTAATGACTAGACCTATCCGAAAGACTTAACGATTCGATAAGTTCAGCAGAACGGCTCTCCCAATTCTTAGCAGGATTAACAATGCCCGGGCAAAGAATATTTTCTCTGACCGTCAAATAAGGAACAAGATTGAAGTCCTGAAAAACAAATCCAATGTTTTGGGATCTAAATTGAGCTCTATCTTTTGCGCTGAGATTGTACGGTGAAACGTCATCATATAACAAAGCTCCACTGTCAGGTTCGTGCAACGCACCGAGCACCGATAACAAGGTTGATTTACCGCAGCCGCTGGGTCCAGAAATAGTGATAAAATCACCACATGATAACTCCAAATCAATGTGATCTAGGACCATAATAGCACCCGAATCAGAAGAATAAGTTTTAGTTATCCCTTGAGCTCTGAGAGTAATTCCTGAAGACTTATTACTCATTTTTTAAAATTAATGCTGGATCCTTTAAGGATCCCTTAACCGCAGGGCCCCATGCAGCGCAGCAGCAAAGTAAAACTGGAGCGCAAGTTAACACTAGCAGGTTAACTGAGTCCGCGAATATGGAGACAAAGATTGCAGTTCCCCAAAAAGCAGGAACCAAAGCAAATGATAAAGCAAAGGCAAACAGAGTTCCAAAAACACCCATTATCATTGCCCTAGAGATGATAAGTAAAATCAACTTGGATCCACCGAATCCCATTGCACCAAGTATGCCAATTTCAACGGACCTGCTAGCTACATTGGAAAATGTTAAGTAGGAAATCCATCCAACACTTAATGCGGCAATGATTAAAACAAATAGTGTCGCAGTTATTGACTGATTAAGAATTAACTCTTTTTGACTCATGGCGAAATTTTGTATCTGCTTTTCACCAGCCATCTTGACTTTATTTCTCGCCTCTGCCCTTGCTAACGCCTTACTCTCTTTTTCGATGATTTTTGTATTTGGCAAGATTTGACCAATTTCTTTCTTAATTTCTCCGAGACGATCTATCGATTCACAATTGCATTCCAAAGCAAGAATTCCATTTATTAGAGATGGTTTTTGCAGTAGTTCTTGTACAGTAGATAAAGACATCCAAGCTGTAATGTCATCGACGGTCCCGCGGCTAGGGTGCGTTGCTGTGACCTTAAATTCTTTTCCCATGAACTTAACAATATCGCCCGGGTCGAGTTCATGTTTATTATGCAATTCATATCCTAAAACAATGTTACCTTTTTCGACTGGATCGATTAATGCTTTCTTTCTGTTTTCACCTCTGAACGCAATGGGGACTTCTCCCCTGACACCAATGAGTAAAACGGATTGATCCTTCTCTTCCCACTTGACCATCTGGGTCAATCTAGGCAAGAGATGATTGACCGTGACGATTTTGGAATTTGCTAATGTTTCCACATATTCTTCTGGCATCGTTTGTTCTCCGTATCCCTGCTCATAAATGACAGCTAGGTCCTGATTTTCCGGATAAATATGAATATTAAAACCTAAACCCTTCATGGATTTCCGAATTCCGTTCTCAAGTTCAGTAATTTCTTTTTTTAGATCATTACTCATTACCTGCATCTTGTCCGTGAATGAAGTTTCAGCATTCTTGAGTATTGAAAGAGAAACAATGTATGACAGGACAGAAACGGTGACAGCAGCAACGCCCATTATGAAGGTGCCTTTACTGTGTCTGATTTCTTTTATTATTATTCTGAAAAGGTTCATTCAGAAAATTTGATTTAGTTCGTTATGATGATGGCCCACTAAAACAATAAATATGTCCCAAAGTTGTACTGGCCATTAAATTACCACCTGAAAAGGCCAAACCATAAGTCTTCCCTTTAACTTTAGCTGACCATAGTTGCTTCCCAGATCCAGCGTCAAACCCCAATACCGAATCCTTAGCTCCCATAAAGATGATATTGCCAGCAAGTATAATATCGTAGGGGGCGGGCGCTTCAACTTCCCATTTATAACTCTTCAATAACTTATTTTTAAGTTGAACATTGAGAACTTTGAGTCCGGACAGTGACTTGTCCATGCCGCTTATCTCAGAACGGAGCTGGGTGATACTTTGTTCATTCTTTGATGCTATGGCTTTTTTCAAAGCAGCTTTAACTTTACCAATTTTATCACCAATGGATTTAATGTTTTTGTTATTAGCACCAATTGAATTGGTTGCTTGCCCATACTCAATCCTATTAAGTGACTTGAGTTTTCCTTGCTGATGGATGTAAGCAATGTCTTTTGAGATGAGCAATCTGTCAGCACCAGCAAACTGCAGCATAGCTGAGCTTCCTGAGGGGTCAGCAATTTGAATCATATTTCCTGAAGCCTTTTGACTGCTTGGTATAGCTACGAGTTTATCATCCTCAGTGAGAAGACAAAATGTTCCTCCTGCATTTGCTACACTTTTAATGGCATTTCCTGCCTTCAGATCAAACAATAGCGGGACGCTCCTTCCCTGAGGAGCATATAGAGTCGTGCTACTAGAAAGCAACGAACCCTGGAGTGTCATGTTTGGGTGCTTTGTTATGTACTTAGGGGTGCCAGTTATTTTATCAACTGAGCACATGAATGATGGTTCCCAAGGCACTAAAGACGCAGCAAAATAGGCTAGACCGTTTTGAATGAGAACTCCAGTCCTCACGGGCCATGGTGAGATGAGTTTACCGTTACTTGATATTAGTCTCTTGTCCTCGGCTGGACCTTGCTTCCATTTAATGTTTCCATTATCAGAACTGACTGCGTATGCATAACCATCATCAGAACCGAAGTAGCATAGCTCCCCATCAATTGTGGGCGGCATTCTGACTGCTCCAGTCACAAAGGTTGCCCACTTCTCTTTGCCGGTGCTAATGTCTATACAGTGAATCCCATGGTCTACTGATGAGCCATAAAAGAGCGAATTGCCTTTGACAGTGACAAAGAATACAGGATCAAAGTTACGCATTGATTGGAGATCCTTGTTGCCCGAATAAGCGTCCCATTTTGCTGGTCCTGACCATGCCATCATAGGTGGATGAGGAGAGGTCCTGAGCCAGTTTTGCGTCAAAGGCAATTCTGGAACTTCATTGGTGATACCGGAGCGTCGATTGTCATGACGATAAGTAGACCAATCTTCAGCAAGAATTAAATCCAGTGAAAATAGACCAAAAATTATACTGAGGGCTGAAAATCGCATCATGAGGTTCAATCTTTAGCAGTATTTAATAAATGTTTCCTTGGAATGAATCCGAGTGATGTTTCCATCCAGCCTCCGCATGAGCATCCCCCGCCTCCCTCTGGAATGAGAATCATACCTGAGGCTGGTATTGTATTGAGCCAACAACTAGGACGTAGCCGTGTCCAGCTGGTAGTTGATTCGGTTTCTTTTGACCACATTGATATTTGGCGAGCCTTCCCCCTATATAGTAGCGCATCTCCAGCCCCAACATAAGTATGACAACCTTCTCTCTTCCCCATTTTTGTTGTTAGAATTTCACCGGTTCCAAGATCATATCCATTCGGCTGCAAATAGAGCTTGTCCTTAGTCACTACTGGGTGCTGCATATGGCCACTATGATGATCATCTGCCCAGTTACTAGACTTAGACCAAATAGGATCACCGTTTTGCGCCTTAAAAGTATAAATATGAAACTTTGAGTTTGAAGCAGTCAGAATTAACCGGTCCTTAGTCGCTTGGAGGTAAAACGTAATAAGGCCGTCCTCGGTGTCGATCGGCTTTTCCCAAAGGACCTTACCATTGTCAGTGTCGATGCAAACCAAGAACTGATCCGACCACAGTGACTTGTCTGATATTCTCCTGTTCTCTTGTTTCTTGATCTTTGAATTCCTTGTTTCAATGAAATACAAATACCTATCTGCACATGAAATTGTTGGATTCAAAATGACTCCATTCTCATAACGCCAAGCAGGCTTAGCATTTGGCCCCTTCAAAGAATAACCAAAAATAAAATCACTACACACTTGCTGAGTTCCAACATCACCCCCCTTGCCATCATACCACATTTTTCCTGACCAGAAGCTTTTATAAGAAGTATCCGCCCTGGTTCCACTTCCAATTAAACTGTCAGCGATCCTGCCAATGTAACCCCATTCATAGTCATCAGTTGATGTTTTGTCTTTGATGACTCTAACTGTCTGTAATCTTTTGCCTGATTCTGAATCAAATATCCAAGCAAGATCATTGACGGCAACGTAAAGCTGATCTTGATCCGCGCACCAATTACCACAGTCACGCGGAATATTAACTCTCCTCAAATCCGGCGCTTCGATGCTCCATAGAACTGAACCATTGTGGGCATCAAGTGCCACTAGCCTATTCATTCCCTGATGAAACAATCTTCCACCTGCTGAGAGTGGCGCCGGCATCCTTGGATTACGGTCAATCCCGAAATCTGCACCTGGTCTACCTACCCATTGTATAGAGAATTCATGCGTGCCCGTGGCTCCGGCCAGAGTTTCCTTCGTTGACGTGGTGTTGCCAGCGTCTCCGTATTGGTGAGTCCAGTCACCTGAACCAGGTAGCTTTGGCCTCGCGTAAAGCCTATGACCTTCTGAAAGAAATATGGCTCTGCCTCTGCCGGGGACTAAGACTCTGCGAATTTCATCATCTTCTGCGCGGTTAATTGATACTACTAAATTTACCATGCAGCTTGTGAGAGGAATCTTTCCATTCAAATCATCAGCTTTAAGGACATTGACTCGAGACCCTTGGACTCCTGACTTGTAAAGTTGACTCCTTAATTTAGTTATTACAGATTGATCGCTTTGCAGGGAAATGACTGAAAAGCGACTCGATCTGGCCAACTCTACGAGTAGTTCGGGATCAGTCGTGCCGAGAACTAAACAATAACCGTTTCTACATCCTGATGCGTCGATGATTTTTTGGGCGCTCCGTTTATGCTCATCGTTAATTTCCGCAGGCACACTGGGTGCCGAAAAATTAAGATTCGTATTGAAGTTGTGTGTAGGTCCTGACGGACCCCTTTTAGATTCGACTAATTTATAGAAGTATTCTGTATCAGGTTCGAGTTGTGAAAGATCCGCAAAATATTGATTATTCTCTTTTTGAGCCTTTATGATAGTGCCTAGCCTTCTCGTGTTACCAAAATGGACAGACATGTCCTTAACGCTAGTAGATGTCCATGTGATTCGAGCCTTATCTCCAGAGATGAATCTCAATGAAGGCTGAACGGAAAATTTAATGGGAGTTAATCCTAGTTTGTTGGCCTGAGCCAGTATCGACGAAGGATTGACTGCAGTGTTATGTATTTGCGCAGCCAAAATAGAACCGCTCATTGGATAACTCTCATCATCGTCTTTGTAAATACCCACTGTATAAAATGCGGACTTTGGATAGGCAATGGGACCTGAGGCGGTTGCCTGACCTGAAAGTTTTCCATTAACATAAATTTTAACTACTGATCCATCGTAAGTCCCAACGACGTGATATCTCATTCCCCTTTCAAACTTGGTCTTGGAAGTGGCTTGAATTAAAGGACCGCCAGTAGAGACCCAGAACAAAAAAGAATCCTCATTGTAACCCAATATCCAACCCCTCTCATAAGAGCCATTGTCCTGAGCGTATCCAATTATTGAACCCCATTGCTGACCCTCAGTAATTGTTACTATGGCCTCTGCTGTTATTTGATCCTTTGGAAGTGATGATGGAGAAATGGAATCATTGTAAAGACCGGAATTGCCAGAAAATACAAGCTCGCCAGAGGAGCCAAAATTAGGAGCGTTCTGTGATTCCAATTTAACACTATTCGTTCTATCAGAGAGAACGTTTTTTATCCAATTGCCTTCTGCGAAATTCCATGAATGGAATGCAGAATTGGATTTCAAATCTATTTGTGAATTTGATACCGTAAGGAAGACCAATGATAATAGAGTGGTCAGTAAAAGTTTAAACAATTTCACTCAATGAAAATAAACACTTTTGCCTCAATAATAAACAAGAATCCAAGGGTTTAGTCCTTTTTTCGAACTTCAAAACTAATCTTAATTTTATGAAAAGACTTTAAGGAGTCAGGGAAACAGCGCTCCTAAAATAGACGTTTAGGCCTAGTTGCTCTGTGGTACCAATTAAATAGCTAATAGTTTCAGTGCCGTCCCTATTATTATTAGAATTAATTACGCGAACGGGTGCCTTTAGATCATCCCATTTTCTTAGATTATTACTCAATTGAAGGCTGCGTTTAACGTCATCAGCACCGATGCGTCTTTTTACATCAATTATAAAATAATCATCCGTAACACCCTCAATCTCTTCAGGTACAAGGCGAACAGTAAGTCCAGAACTGCTCGAAACTGTATTTGGATCTGTCCCAATCGCGTACTCTGCTAGTGCCGACAAACCATCATTGTCAGAATCAGACAAAGGATCTGTTACATTATTTAATCCACTCCATCCAGCTAAAGTTAAATCGTCACTTGAGCCAGGATTCCCTCCGATAGCAGCACTGCTGCGCCAATTACTAGGGTCAGGGCTCACTGAGTTAGCCTGAGGATTAATTCTGATAAGAGAGTAACCATCACCGTCAGCCCCGCCGGGCCACTCGTCCCCATCATTGTAAGTCAAATCTATTATAGAGGCACCCTCAGAATTACTAATGATTATTTGTTCACCATCGTTATCAAGATTCCCTTTGTATTCTCCAACAATTTTAGTGTTTGGAGGTAGATCTTTACCGTAACGCATATTGAAGGCATCGATGTTATTGACAATGATTAACCTTTCTCCTGGTGCCAGCGTTCTACCAGTTTGTGCTGTTGAAAAATAGAAATCAATGCCATCAGAGAATTTAAGTTCACCTAAATCAATTGCCCTCGGTGAAAAGTTTAAGAGCTCAATAAATTCAAAGTCTGACCGGTCATTGTACCCGGCATCAACTTCCTCTTGGGTCGGAGCAGCTGGCCGATAGTGTATTTCACTTATTGCAAGATTACTATTAGCTGCTGGCTGGGAATCGACAATGAAATCAGCCATAGTTAATGCGCTCCATTCATTATTATTTTTTACCCTGGCCCTAATTGTGTTCTGACCCTCATCTCTTAAGTACAAAGGATTAGGATTTGTGAACTGAACCCCAGACAACTCCAAATCAAAGCTAACATCAGAACTTGTCCTAGAAGATTGATGAACCTCAACTGCTATAACGTTAAGACCATTGACTAGTGAAGTCGTTTCTATTGGAAAAGAGTAATAAGTTGTTTCATCTTCACCACCAGATACATTACTAGCAAAAGTAAGGTAGTTAATTGTTCCACCAGGCATTCCGGAACGAACAACCTCTTTGCCGTTCAAATAGACTATTGCACCATCATCTCTTCTCAGTTTCAACTCCAGCTCTCCAAATTTGTTGACGTTAGTAGCATTGAACTTAGTTCGAAAGTAAGTTGTAACATGCTTATTTAATGAACTTGATCCAAATGAAACCGTAGTCCTCTCACCGCCATCACCGTAACCGAGTTCAGCTACTCCAGATTTCCACAAAATGTCATTAAAGGTGGCGCTCCTCCATGAGGTTCCTGCATTACTCCCATTATCGAGGTATTTCCAAGACGTTCCTCTTCTTAATAGCATTTCGCTAGTTGTATTTCCATCGAAGATCTTTGCTTGAGGGTTAATACCGCCACCCAACTGACGGGGATCTTCACCATTTACTGTGTATAAAATTTGGCCAGGACCTCCTCTTAGCAGAATCTGTTGAGAGCTGGAAATGAAGCCCCCATGTTTACTGAACATTGGGGGATCAATGTCCGGATACCAACTTACTGATCTAAGCTGGCTTACGAGCGTTGGAATTCGACTAGAAATGAAGTTTCTTACTCCACTGACAGCCCCCAACCACGCAGTTCGGGAACGTGACGTGTTTCCCCATCGAGCTGAATGAGCAATAATACCAGGATCAAGTTGTTCGGCTCTCCTGTCGACACGCTCAATTCCGGCTTCGGGAGTTAATAGACCCCCATTATAACAATACATGGCTAAACGATCAGAAAATAGCATCCTGTATTCTTCACTGTCACGCGCAAAACGTTCGTGCAGCGTGTGAGGGTTAAAATCATTTAAGGAGCTGCTCCTAGTGAATGGTGAAACCATATTGTTCTCGCCAGTTCCTAAGGAGTGTTCACTGTCATGCTCAAAAAAATGATAACCTTGTGGATTTTCTCTGTTATAAATACCGAAGTAATTGTTCGGCCTAGGCTGAGTGTATCTTGAACCTGGACCATCTCTGTCACCCGTATAATAAGTGATTATCATATAGTCGATGAGGTTCTCTATATTAACGAGCCTCTCCTTGTCAGGATTTATTGTCCCGTCAGGATTCATCCCTTGAACGTCATAATAAGCTGCGTTCGTTCTGAACCCTTGTTGCCACTTCTGCCAGAGACGTTGGTAGGAGTTTCTGTTTCCATCAGTGACTCCACCGTATGATTTAACTACATCATAATCGTCCTTCTCTCCACCAAAGTATATTTCGCCGTAGCTTGCTTCGGCCCTTTCATCGATTTGGAACATTCCCCAATAGATCCCATTAAGAAACAATTGAATCCATCGGCCTCTTTTATAGGGTTGACCCATCTCACCTTGAAGGTCCCTTGACCAGGTATCCCTAATGAAACTGTTTCGGCTAGTATCTCCTTGAGCCCAAGAATAGTTTTGCGGCCCCCTAAGATCAAATTTGTTAAAAACATCGGCCCCTTCGTCACCGTAGATTGGGTAGTTAAGCCTTCCGTTACCATACTCAGATCTAAAAAAGAGCCTAAAGGAGTGTTTTGGATTTTGAGTGCGCCTCGAATAACCACCTCTAATACGCAAACCGCAAGGTGACTGAAAGCCTTTTTCGTTACCGTAAGGATCAATCCAGTTCGGAGGGAATATCATTTCCACCGATGATTCCCTTTCCCATGCGACACCATCCCTTTGTGGATTTGAATAGATACCGGTTTGAGCACTTGTGAGGTTAGCCTGTTCTGTGACTATAGAAATTGCTGGTAGGCTTTTGAGGGCGTCTTTGACTTTTTCAACGCCTCCAATTTGAGGGTTAGTGCTATTAACAACGGATTGATTCATACCATATTGGTAACGTTGACCATTAACGCTCCCACTAGGCCAACCGGGAGGAGCTGAAGTTGATTGTCTGATGATGTCATTAACAAAGAGATAAGAATGTGTGTCAACATTAGTTGAATCGTACCCATTCTTGAATGCAGCGGCTCGAATCACTGAGCTTTTTGTTATGTTTATGGGCGAGCTGTAAATATTGCCCTTCGTAGCCGAAGGCTCGGAACCATCAGTCGTGTACCTTATAGTAGCCCCTTCCGTTTTGGAGGTAATCTCCAATCTAAAGGATTCATCATAAAAGCCCCTGTCCGGAGTGAACTTTGTATCTGCTACCTTGCCCTGGCTTGAAAGTTCTGAATTAGCAAAACCAGGTGACGGCGTTTTGCAAAAACCATAACTGGATCCTCCTCCAACGTCCTGAACGTCTGCAGTCAAGTGAACGCCTAGTAGGAAATCTGAACTTCCAGGGGAAGTGTTCATGGCCTGAACAGAAAGTACGTTATCACCATTCTTGATGGCACTTATGTTGGATGCAAGATCTATGGTGATTGGAGTAGACGCGACGATCGAATCAGACCGTGAACCAGTAGCTCGGGAATTGTAGACCATTTCATCAGGGGCATTAAACGAACCGATCTCGGTACCGTTAATGTACGCAATGAACCCATCATCAATTGTAACTCGGACCTCTCCGCCGACAATTTTTTTATTACTACTATCAAATTGAAAAGGAAACCTAAAGTATCCACTGGCATTTGTACCCTTCATATCATCAGCAATACTTGTCTCGACGAGTCGCTCAAGAGTGCCGGAAGTCGTTTCAAAACCTACTGGATGCTTCACTCGATTCCATCCCGAGTCGTCGAAAATGTCACCAGAATTGAGCCACTCACTACCGAGAGATTCATCAGTAGGAATGAAGTAGTTCACCATATCATTAGGATTCACTAAGGAAGTCGATGTCGGCTCCCCCCAAATACCGAGACCGTATGATCGGTCTTTGTCTTGTTTTGGAAACTTAGGGGCTATTTCTGAAAGAACTGTCTTCCCATCTGAATCGATCAATCCCAAATACTCACCTCCGCTGGAAAGTTCAAAATTGGTATGAAGTTGAGCTCCACCTTCGTGTATATCCTCTCCTTTACCCGAAGCAAAAATAACGACGTACTTGCCGGCTCCGATAGTAGATGCAGGGAACTCCCACTTAGTAAGATTGTCGGGGTTGTCAGTTAAGTACAATCCTTCCAGATTGAAATCTGCATTTCCAGGATTGTATATTTCAATCCAATCAGAAAAATCACCGTCGACGTCAGGCGCAGTAGATTCATTATTTGCCATTACTTCATTGATGACTGGCGTTGCATTCAATTCAAAGGGGACAAGCAATGAGGCACAAAATCCGATGAGGTATAAAAGCTTGTTTTTGGATTGATCAGTCATGAAAGCGGTTTGTTGGGGGCGCTTAAAATAAGCAGCAAGAATTAAAGTATGAAAGTCTGTCTGTTAGACCACAACAGTATTACCCATTAACTAGTGATATTCACGATATTTGTTATTAAAAGAATATAATCTTTTAAAAAAGAAATCTTTAAAATTAAATCAGATTAGCTTGCATGAATTGGTATTCATTTGTTCATTGTAATGTCTGAATTTCCGCAACAAAACAACTGAAATTATGATTAAAGCCATAGCACTAACATCATTGCTCTTGGCGACCCTTAATGAAGGAGTATTTGCAAAATCTCCCAACTCAGATCAAATCGATTTCTTCGAAACAAAAATAAGACCCTTACTTGCAAATAATTGCTTCGCGTGCCATTCACAGAAAGCGAATTCTAAGGGCAAACTTAAGGCCGGCCTGTACCTTGATTCTCATAAAGGATTAATAAGAGGAGGTGACTCTGGGCCAGCAGTGTCACCAGGGAAGCCAGACCAGAGCCGCATCGTCGAAGCGGTTCTGTACAGAAATGAAGACATGGCCATGCCACCCAAAGGCAAGTTGCCTGAGCAACAGATTGCATTGATTAGGCAATGGGTTGAAATGGGCGCTCCTTGGCCAGAATCTGACGATGAAGTTGTAGCAGAGTCTTTCGTTAATAGTGAACCTTATGATTGGAATAAGTTTAGAAACGAGCACTGGTCCTTTAAGAAGATTCAAAATCCAAGTCCACCTCAGTTACAAAATGATAATTGGTCTAAGAATCCAATAGATAACTTTGTATTTTCACGGCTAAAGGAAAATCAATTAACTCCAAATGAACCTGCAATAATGCGCAATCTTATTCGTCGTGCATACCTTGATCTGATTGGAATACCCCCTACTCCGGAACAGGTAAATACTTTTCTAAATGATAAGTCTCCAGATGCTTTTTCAATCGTCATTGATGATTTGTTAGAATCTGAACATTACGGAGAAAGATGGGCCCGTCATTGGCTTGATGTGGCGAGGTACAGTGATGGTCATGGCGGTTTTGGTGACAATAAGGCACTACCTCAGGCATGGCGTTTCCGTGACTGGGTAGTCGATGCGCTGAATTCCGATATGCCGTATGACGTCTTTGTTAAAAAACAAATCGCAGGTGATCTATTAGACGATAAGGACCCTATTCCTACAGGATTTTTCGTTGTCGGTCCTACATACAATTCTGACGGTGGCGATCCAGAAGCGAAGGCCCAGGCCTTAGCTGAAACCTTGTCCGATCGAGTGGACACTTTTTCCAGAGCGTTCCTAGGTCTTACGGCCGCTTGCGCTCGATGCCACAACCATAAGTTCGACCCGATCACAACGCATGACTATTACTCACTAGCCGGAATCTTTAAAAACACTAGAAACATTGACGCGCCGGTAGGAAATCAAAACGAAATAGAAAGTCATAATTCATGGAAACGTGCCATCGACGAATTAAATAAAAACGTTAATCAATTTCTAGATGCTGAGGCAAAGAAGCTATCCATAAATCGCAAAGAGGTAGAAAAAAAACTACCTGAGGAATCAAAAGCCAAACTTAACAAAATTCGATCTGAAATCGAACAGCTAAAAAAGAGTGAACCAACTCAACCTGCAAAAGCACATGTGCTTGCCGAAAGTGGAAGCGCAGATATGCATATTGCTCTTCGTGGTGATTTGCGTAAGAAGGGTGAAATAGCCCCTAGACAATTCATTGAAATCATTGGAGGCAAAGAAAGAAAAAAGTACTCAGTAGGTAGTGGTAGAATTGAACTTTCGAATTCGGTTGTCGATCCGAGCAACCCATTAACTGCTAGGGTAATAGTTAATCGAATTTGGGGTTGGCATTTTGGACAAGGACTCGTACGGACACCTAGCAACTTCGGAACGATAGGTGAAAAACCGTCGCATCCATTACTCCTTGATTGGCTAGCTTCAAACTTCATTAAGGAGGGGTGGTCTATTAAAAAATTACATAAAATCATACTATCATCTTCAACGTGGCAGATGAGCAGTGGTTACAATAAGGGAAAATTTGATAAGGATGGTGACAACAAAATGTTGTGGAGGTACAGCCCAAGAAAATTGGAGGTAGAATCCTGGAGAGACACTTTGCTGTCAGTCACTGGAGAACTTGACAAAAAGGTAGGCGGGTCACCTGAAGGAGAAATACTTAATAGCAAAAGAAGAACACTCTATGCGACAATTAGCAGAACCGGCGACCGGTTCCAGTCTGATGCTTTTTTGAGGCTATTTGATTTTCCTGCAGCCGTTTCAACTAGCCCCAAAAGATCTACTAGTGTAGTCCCACAACAGTACCTATTCATGATGAATAGCTCCTTCATGAGTGCCCGAGCAAAGCATCTAGGCAAGCAACTTTTTGACAGCGCTAATGATACAAGTTCAACCATTGAATCAGCGTATCAAAGGCTATATTCTAGACTGCCTGATAGCAATGAGCGTGACTTAGCAAGCAAGTGGCTAGGTGAGAGTCCATCGCAAAAGAATTGGGAGCTGTATGCACAAGTATTACTTAGCGCCCACGAACTCATTCAAGTAAGATAAAATCATATCAAATAAAGCCATGAAATTTCTTGAACATGAACTCGCTTACCGCAGGGCCACACAAAACTCTCTGAGCAGAAGAGATGCACTAATGAAAATGGGAGGAGGGTTCGGCTCGTTAGGCCTCGCTTCCTTAATTGGTTCAGCAAACGGATCAACTAATGATTCCTCGCCTCTTGCGCCAAAGAGACCACACTTTCAACCTAAAGCTAAACGAATCATACAGCTCTTCATGCCAGGAGGACCATCCCAAGTAGATACGTTCGATTACAAGCCAATGATTGCAAAGCATGCAGGACAGAGGCCAGAGTCCGTTAACAGGAAAACTCTTAGAAATACAAAAATGGGCCTCATGCCCTCACCGTTTAGCTTTAAGCAATATGGCGAATCAGGAAAATGGGTCAGTGATATTTTTCCCCATGTCGCAGAATGCGTTGACGATATCTGCTTCGTTCATTCAATGCACACGGATATTCCAGAGCATGCTGGCGGAATTCTAATGGCTAACCTTGGAGCCTTACAGCCTAACCGTCCGAGCATGGGTTCATGGTTGGTTTATGGACTCGGAGCGGAGACTCAGAATCTCCCAGGATTTGTTGCTATGTCCCCAAGAGCTCAGCCAAGAGGCAAGTTAGCTAACTGGGGAAATGCATTTCTTCCCGGCGCCTACGCAGGCTCCTACGTAAATATTAACAGCATGAAGCCTGACGCTGTAATTAAAGATCTTAAGAACAGCTCCTTATCAACTGCCGATCAAAGGAGACAAGCTGATCTTTTGGGAGAACTCAATAAGCTTCAGCTACAAAGGGTTGAAAAAGATCAAAGTTTAGAGGCAAGCATACAAGCCATGGAAATGGCATTCCGGATGCAGTTCTCTGTCCCAGAAGTGTTCGACATTTCTGGGGAGACCCAAGCCACTCGTGACCTTTACGGTGACAGTGAATTCGCCAAAGGATGCCTCATCGCACGCAGACTAATTGAAGATGGAGTCAGAGTAGTTCAGTTAAATCATTCAATCGATGGTTA
>Ga0163108_10000070_pt1 | contig 65570 bp, 57 predicted proteins | sample Fk1155metaG_FD_109644 | JGI IMG/M metagenome (GOLD analysis project Ga0163108, IMG submission 109644) | Marine microbial communities from the Central Pacific Ocean - Fk160115 155m metaG | ecosystem: Environmental > Aquatic > Marine > Oceanic > Photic zone | place: The Central Pacific Ocean...
GTTGTTTTTCGCGCTGACATCTATTTCCTCCCGCTTGGGGTCAGGACCATCCTGCTATTCTCTTACAGTTTCTTACTCCGCGAGTGTCACAACCGTTGTCTGAAGTGGACCAGTGACTGTTGCGTCGTTCTCACTAACGTACATATTAATTTCGGTCCGTACGCCGAATGATTCAAAGTAGATCCCCGGTTCTATTGTAAAGCCCGTTCCAGGTAAGATTCGTCGCTCATCACGAGTTTCGTAATCATCTAGGTGGACGCCATTTCCATGAACTTCTTCACCTAGGCTATGACCAGTTCGATGGAGAATTTGGTTACCGTAACCAGCACGATCAATAGCACGACGGGTGATTTGATCAATTTCCCATCCCCGTAAATCGCGACCCTTCCGAACTGCCGATTGTACCGTACTTACTGCTTCGTCACGTGCGAGTCTGATAGCCTCAAAGGCTCGGCAAACTTCACTTGGGGGTTGTGCTCCAACATAACCAACCCAAGTGATATCGGCGAAGACCGCACTAGGCTCATCGAGTTTGCCCCAGAGGTCGAGCAACACAACTTGGTCTCGACAGATAGCTCGAGACGAAGTAGCTGACGGCATATAGTGTGGACTCGCTGAGTGGTCCTGCGTCGCCACGACTGGAGCTGAATCACTGATTAATCCTTCTTCCTTAAACCAGCTTACCATTTGTTGTTGGATTTCATATTCTGTCGGTTCATGGCCATCTCGAATGGCCTTCCGAATTGTTTCAAAAGTCCGATCTTTGATGCGGTATAGGCGCTCGGAGGCTGCTTGATGTTGCGTCAGCATCTTGGCGTCCCAGCTGGCTTCAAAACGTTGCACTAAGTCGCCTGATGAGGAGACGTTGATTCCCAGGCGTCGCAGGAGTTCAATGGTGCCGGCATCGACCCGAGAAATATACGGGATCGCACATTCTGGCGAGTATTCCATTGCGACGTGACGGCAACTACCCAGTAAAATCTTGAGTTGCTTTTCAAGAGTTTCTCGTTCGAGGTAGATGAATTTCTCTCCAGGCAATGCATCAAGCGTGTGGCGTTCTATCGCGTGTACAAGGCCACGTGGCTGGCCCGTAGCAGGAATTAGGTAGTACCATCGTCGGCTCGCGAGCATATTCTTACAACTCAGCCCAGCTAAGCGTTTAGCGATCGGATTCGATCCATTGAAATCGTACAGAAGCCACCCATCTAGGTGATCTGCACGCAATGCAGCTTGAATTGCTTGAATGTCCAACTGCATAGTATCCAGTATAGCAGTGCCTTTCAGTAGATATGACTCCGCTAATTGATAAGTAGTTCGTACTTTTTTTTCAAAAAAAGTCCTCAATACTATTTTTAGATGATTTAGCTCGACCAATTTACCGATCTGACCGTCTGAGATAGGTGTAGGTGAACTTCGTCACCGAAGTCCTATAATGGAGGTAGACATTAGATTTCGCGACGTGCCATCTTGTATCAGGAGTTGCTGTATTTTTCAGAGTTAGTCATGGTTTTGGTATATGGAGTTTGCTCATGGTGACCATATCTAGAATATTGATGATTCTTTGCATAGCGTTTCTATTTGAAGCTGGGTCGTCCTTAGCTCAGCAAACCATGCCCGACACGGCCACGCAACAGCCGCCAGTTACGTTTCGACTGGAAGTTAACTACGTTGAGGTCGATGCGGTTGTCACCGACGAGAATGGAGACTTCGTTGGTGATCTCACGGTTGAGGATTTTGAGGTCTTAGAAGATGGTGAAAGCCAAGCGGTGACAGCGTTTTCTAAAATTCGTATTCCCGTCGAACGCCGTACGCGCTTACTGTTTTCTGATCGTGAAATCGAAGAGGATGTTAGCACCAATCGCAAGCCTTTCGATGGCCGGGTTTTTGTTCTGGCGCTTGATGATTTACACACGAGACCCTTACAAACGCCGTACGTTAAGCGGGCTGCTACCGAATTTATCGAACAGTATCTCGGCGCTAATGATCTGGTCTCTGTAGTTTTCACCAGTGGGCGCACGGATGCGGCTCAGGGTTTCACTGGCAACCAGCGCCTGCTCTTGGAAGCAGTTGACAGGTTCTCAGGGCGTGCTGCGCGATCGAGTGTGCTGACACGCAGCGATACTTACTATCGACGGCTTAGTGAACGACCTGATTTTGCACCCATTGGAGACGAATTGGGTTTTGAACGGAGCGACAACGCCCGGTCAGCATATGCAACATTACGAACCCTCTCGCAATGGCTTGGTGGCGTACGCGGTCGGCGGAAGGCTGTCATCTTTTTCAGCCAGGGTATCGATTACGATATTTACGATGTGAACCAGCCGTTAGCGTTAACGGTACAGTCTGAAGTGCGTCGCACTATTGCCATGGCAACGCAAACGAATGTTTCGCTTTACACAGTTGATCCGAGAGGATTAGCGACGGTTGGCAGCGATCAAATTGAGGTGTTTGGGGTGATTCCTGACGATCGCTTTTCAGGCACTGCAACAGGTCTAAGAAGCGACTCCCTTCGCGACGACCTACGAATTGCCCAGGATAGTTTGCGGGTTCTTGCAGATGAGACTGGCGGGATGGCGTTCATCAATTCTAACGATTTATCCAGTGCCTTTGCCGAGATTATTCGTGATAACAGCTCCTACTACGTACTTGGGTACTATCCTACGAATGAACGTCGTGATGGCAAGTCGCGCACGATTGACGTTCTTGTCAACCGACCAGGCGTTACAGTGCGTTCAAGAAAGGAGTACTTGGCGCCGAGTGGGAAAGCGGAGGAGTTTAATTTAGTAGAGGCTGGTCGAAACACGTCGAAAGAATTGCGTGAAGTGATGACCAGTCCACTGCCAGTCAGCGGGCTCGGTTTAAGTGTTGCGGCCCTACCATATCTCGGGGATGGAGAGAATGTTTCGTTGTCGGTGATCGTTGAAATTGATCCGGCGGGTTTGACCTTTATTGAACGAGATGGCAATTTCGTCGACACGGTTGAGCTATCAGTGACTGTGTTAGATTCGGCAGGCAAAATCCGAGGAGGAGAAAGTCAAACTCTGGAACTGGATCTCCCTCCTGAAACCCACGAAGTAATTTCAAGTTATGGACTTAAGGTCCTTTCACGAGTTGATCTGAAACCTGGTCGGTATCAGGTTCTCGTGGCGTCTCGGGAAAGTGGTGGAGGTGCGGTCGGTAGTGTGCACCGTTATCTCGATGTTCCAGATTTTTCTGAGGATGCAATGCAAATGAGTGGCCTTGCCATTACATCTGCTGTGGCAAGTCGAACCCCAAGTGCGAAACTTGATCCAACGTTCGAGGATGTGCTTCCGGCGATGCCGACGACCCAGCGGGAATTTCTCCGAGGCGATGAACTTTATCTTTATGTTGATGTGTACGACAACGAACTAAAAAGACCGCACTCAGTTGATATTACGACCACAGTCCTCGATAGTGAGGAGAGAGTTGTATTTAGCACTGTGGACACACGCTCGCACACGGAATTGAAAGGCTCACGGGGCGGATATGGCCACGTTGCAAAAATTTCCACCGCCGAGTTTCCGTACGGCTTCTATGTGTTACGGACAGAGGCCATTTCTCGACTGGACCCAGGTTCACCCGTGTTCCGAGAATCGAAGTTTGTGGTGCTGAACCCTCAGGCTGCTTCCAGCAGTCAATGACCTAATATTTCGTCCAGCGTCTGGTCTAGCGGAGCAGATAACAACGGACTGAGAGGTCCTTATAGTAGCCCCTCAATCCGTGTGATCCGAATGGCTTGGTAACTTTGTCAAACGACGAATACTAGCTTTCAGATTCTGCCTCTTCAGCCTCTTCTTCAACCGGATCGGGAAGCTCGTCGACTAGAGTCGCTTCGATTTCGCCGTTTGCATGACTAAACTGGAAACTATTACGATTCATCCGCGAACTGCGCGGTATCCGCAATTCGATTGTCGTGGTTTCGCCAACCAGTAATGGTTGGCGCACTCGCTGTGAGTCGCCCCCGACCGGATTGCCGTTGGCGTCATACCAGTACTCATCGACTTTCAAACCTGCGATAGCGCCTGTTGCTCGGTTCTGCATTCGAATCCTTGTGACGACCTCACCATCGATGACTTCTGTATCAGGTGTGAGATAGGCCACCTCGGCGATTCCTCTAATTGGTGCAACGAATCTAGGTCGTTCGGATTCCGCTGGAGCCTCGGCGGGATCCTCCGTAGTATCAGTTGGTGCAACTTCCGGTTCAGTTACCGGAGCTTCTTCTGTGGTGGTTTCCGACAGGGTTGACTCGTCCCCGTTACTCGATCCCCCACCACATCCCAGAGCTGACAGCGTCAGACTCACTACTGCAATTCCCCAAATAAAACTCAGGCGATTCATGACTTCCTCCCTATTAAATGCCCCTCCTCAGTGGATTAGGATTATAGAGCCATTATCGTAAAAGCTCAACGGCATGCAGATACGGACAGGCTCATCTATGCTTGTGCCGTCCTTCGAGGCCACAATAGTTACTGGGCAGCTCCATAGTGGATTTTTGTAGTGATTAAGTCTGTAACTATTTTAGTAGCGAAAAAAAAGGCTGATTTCTCGCGATGGCCGGCTAGTTCAGGTTCTAGAGGTTTGACCTATTGGCCTATTGATCACGACCGTATTGTTCAAGAATTCGCCGCACCTGGTCGATCGGCAAGGCTTCAGCGGTTCGCCCGTTACCAGTGATAGTAGTGGCTTGCAGCATCGAATTGTAGACGGCTTCTTCGGTTGCCTCGAGTGTCGCTTGAAACAAGGGTGATACTCCATCTGGTTGCAAAATCGATCGTTTTCGCGGACTTCTGTCTCCAAATGTAGAGCGCATCTCCTGTGAAGTCGAAAATGCAATTGCGAAATCCCCACTGCCATTACTGTACGAGGAACCAGTCCGGGCTAGGCCAAACACTGCTCTTGTGGCGATTCTCTTAAGATCTCTCGCATCAACCGGTGCATCAGTAGCTACGACGAGCATGCAGGATCCATCACCTAGGTTGTCGAAAGGGGCTGAACCGCTGTCGTTGCTCTGATCAGCCACAGGGGGTGCGTATGAATAGCGCTGGAGTTCTTTTCCAATTGGAACACCGTCAATTGTAAGGACACCACCGTAGTTACTTTGTACGAGTACACCCACCGTATAGCCACCGAATCGGTCGGGAAGTTGTCGAGATGAAGTGCCGATACCCCCTTTCCATCCGAATGCGCGTGTGCCCGTGCCAGCGCCCACCGAGCCTTCACTGATAGTTCCACCGGCGGCGGTGTCGATGGCTTCCCAGATATGATGCGGTTTTACATGTTGTCCACGAATGTCATTCAAACCCCCGTCGTTAGTTTCACCGACAAGAGCGTTGACCGATCGCACTTCCTCGTTCCCATCAAGGCGTAACATGTAGGCAACCGTTGCTTCAACTGCGGTGCCAACACTTAGTGTATTTGTCAGGATGATTGGAGTTTCGATAGTACCTAGTTCATCAACCTGAGTTGAACCAGCTAACTTGCCGAACGCGTTACCAACATAGACCGCGCCAGCGACTTTCTCCTGAAAGAGGTTGCCTTCGTGTGGAACGATGGCGGTGACTCCTGTCCGAATGTTGTCTCCTTGAATGATCGTCGTGTGCCCAACACGAACGCCTGCTACATCAGAGATCGCGTTCAGTGGACCTGGTTGGAATACACCAAGTTCGACACCGAGGTCTCGTGTTCGGATACGGTCTTGAGCGCCAGACAGTGTAATCATGGAAATTAAAACCGTGGCACCTGCAAACATCCAAATAAAAGCAGCATTCATGTCACACCCCTTGAGTGAATAGATACATCTTGTCATGCCTTGTCGAATAACGACAGATGGATTGGCTTAATCACAGATGTAACGGTTGAAATAATCGCTGTTGTTTCGTCACGCGTGGTAAGGTGCATGAGTCAGAGGGCCAACGTTTTGCCATCAATAATTCCTTGGAGAGTTTCCCATGCGTGAATCTAAAAAACAGGTATCGAACCTCGGAAATCAGCTGAATCGCCGTCAATTTTTTGGCTTAGGCCTCGTCGGGGCCTTAGCGAGTGGTTGCGCAACTCGGGGTGCGACTATGTCAGGTGGCACGAGTGGTGCTGAAGCGGCTGTCGTAGTCAAACAGGCCCTTGACGATAACATTTACACTCGGATGCTTGGTCTTAAACCTCACCTACCTGCGATGGATCACATCACCGCATTGGGTGGATCTCGCATGCCATCCGAGGTCATGCAAGCGATGCTCGAGGCTAACGAGCAGTTTGTTGATATGCACGAACTGACGCGAGCAGCTGGCGCGCGTCTGGCGGAGGTCCTCGGTGCTGAGGCTGCCTTAGTTACCAGCGGTTCATTTTCAGCCATGATTCTGGGGGCTGCGGCTTGTTTGACAGGTAACGACGAGGCCAAGATTGACGTCTTGCCACATCCTACGTGGTCAAAAATTGAGTGTTTAACTCAGACATCGGGAAGGTTTGGTTACGACCGAGCCTATCGTGCTGCAGGCATGACGATGGTTAACGTTGAGACGCGGGAACAGTTTGCCAATGCGATTAACTCGAATACGGCGATGATTTCTGGTCTTGCGCGCCTTGACTATGAAACCGAAGATGACCCCAAGGCTATGAAAGTTCATGAATTACTGGAGTTCGGCCGTCGCGCGCGCGTCCCGGTAATTGTGGATGCCGCATCCGAATTACCACCAACAAACACCTTGACTCGTTGGGTTGACGCCGGTGCGGACCTGGTTGTCATTAGTGGAGGAAAAGGCATTCAGGGGCCACAGTCGACTGGAATCCTCGCTGGGCGACGAGATCTGATCGAAGCGGCGACGTTACACTCGGCACCGAATGCGAACTTAGGACGCGGTATGAAGGTTGGGAAGGAAGAAATTATGGGTTTTCTTGTGGCCCTCGACCGCTACGTTGGATTAGATCACGACCGAGTATACGCCGAGTGGCGACGCAAGGCTGAGTACATTGCTCGCGAACTCCAGGGCATACCAGGTCTTATGGCTGATGTCGTAGAAGATGACCGTGGTAAACCACAGGTGAGTTTAACTTGGGACGACAACACCGTGCCATTGTCTGCTGTAGAGGTTCGTGAGGGGCTCAAGAACGGTGAACCGCGGATTGCCATGACTGGTCAGTCCATCCGGACGCGATGTATGAATGACGGCGAGGAAATTTTGGTCGCTCAGCGAACTCGGGAGTTTTTCAGTTCGGCAGTCGCTAAAGTATCCTGAGACTGCTCAGCGGTGAGTCCTGCTTTTTGCAGGTGGGAGGCGCATGTCACAAGCGATTTTGGTGCGAGAAACTGGTAGTGCTGCAGTGTTGAAACTGGAAGAGTATGATCCGGGCTCACCAGCAAGTGGGGAGGTCCGGGTTCGTGTGATGGCGGCTGGCGTCAATTTTATTGACGTTTATTTTCGGACGGGTTTGTACCCGTCCCCTTTGCCATTCGTTCTGGGCCGTGAGGGTGCTGGGGTTGTTGATGTCGTCGGGCCTGATGTGAGTGGTCTGCAGGTTGGAGACCGAGTTTGTTGGGCGATGGTTCCAGGCGCCTATGCCGATGCCGTGTTAATTCCGGAAAGCCAGATCATTAAGATCCCAGACGGTGTATCGGAAGAGCAAGCGGCGGCAGTCATGCTGCAAGGCATGACGGCACACTATCTGGTTCACGGAACTCGTACGACCCGTGCTGGTGATATGGCTTTGGTCCACGCTGCAGCTGGTGGCGTCGGGTTATTGCTTATTCAAATGTTAAAGCAGGCTGGTGCGACCGTATTTGGAACCTGCTCAACCGAAGAAAAGGCAGCGTTGGCTCAAGAAGCTGGCGCTGACAAGGTCATCAATTACACTACGACCGACTTCACTGACGAAGTGCAGAAACTGACCAGTGGCCGAGGTGTTGACGTCGTGTACGACTCGGTAGGGCAGAGTACTTTCGACGGCAGCCTACGTTCCTTGCGTCCGCGAGGCCTCTTGGCACTATTCGGGCAGTCGAGCGGACCGGTGTCACCATTTGACTTGGGCCAACTCAACCCGCTCGGTTCTTTGTTTGTGACGCGTCCCTCATTGGTGCACTACATTCGGGACCGCGCCGAACTTGAGCTTAGAGCTCACACGGTACTGGAGTTGGTCTCGTCAAAAAAGCTAGAGGTCCGAATTGGCAACCGATTTCCGTTAGCTGAGGCCGCCGAGGCACATCGTGCCTTAGAAGGTCGACGGACCGTTGGTAAAGTTGTGCTAAACGTGTGACGAGTTTTGCGCAACTTGTTTACCGGCCACCTTCGACATACGGCCCTTCGATGACAACATTCTCAAGGGCGGAAATATCGGAGTCCATCTCAGTGTCACCTGCAGGAATGCCGTTCAGTTCAAAGAAGTAGGCAATGATTGCCGCATACTCAGCGCTGCGCAGACTCCCAGGATTGTCTTCCGGCATCGTCATCTGAATAAGATCCAAGAATTCGGCGACTGGTGCTCCAGTCCAACTGTCCAAATAGCCAGCGCTCGAAAATTCGTCCTCTTGATGACACTCTGAGCACACGCTCGCAAAGAACTTGCTTCCTTGGTTGGCTTGCGCAGCTGAATAAATTCCGTTCTGAATTGACTGCTGGTCCTGACTCTCAGCAGGCGGCACGGCAAAAATTACAAATAAGGTAATTATCACAAGAATTTTCTGGTATGTCATCGCTATGTCTCCGGAAACGACCGCCGTCTATGCCTCACTTTGACTCTTATTGTTCAAGAGTAGCTGATTTTGAAGTGCCTCTTCAACTGATAAGGTTCATGGCGCCTTCCGCAGCCTACCGTAGTACGTCACTGTTGTAAGTCCGAGTGGGAAATGTTCTAAATAATCAAACACGCCATCCAACTCGTTTAGTCCGTCAAACATCGTTCGCATGTCCTGGTCAAACACACGAATATATCCAGACCCATCTTCGGCGACATACGTAATAAACGTACCATGGTCATATCGTCGAAGCTCAGTGTTATCACGTGTGGTCCAAAGATAGCGGTCACCAATTTTTTGTACGACAGATGTAACCTCTGCCACCTCTTCCTGTAGGGTTTCGACGATACGATTCGAGCCAGTTTCACTAATCCGTACAAGTGCCACGCCATCCAAAACAACGTTGTTCGGCTGTCCATTGAGGACCTTCGGGATCAGTACGAGCAGTGCTACCATGAGCATGGTGGGCCAGTAGTATTTGCGTAGATAGAGTTGCAACGACTTGAATCCCATCAGACGATAATTATAACAAGTGAAAAAATATCTGGGGTGATTGGCGATTCACGTTGTTATGTACATATTGCGATTAGCGACACCGAAACGGTCACGCTGTGACACGTCAAGTGTGATAACGGATACCAATGATGTTGGATGAGTTAAGACGGGAATTTGCCGATGTGGACCGCCAAATTCTAGAACTCGTTGCCGAGCGACAACGATTGTCAAAAGCGATCGGGTCTGCCAAACGGGAAGCTGGACTTCCTACACGCGACTATGAGCAGGAGAAGGAAGTCATCGATCGGGCACGGGCCATTGCTGATGAATGTCGCTTCTCACCTGAATTAGCCGAGCAGATCATGCAGGCGCTTATTCGATCGTCCTTGACCATTCAAGAAAAGGACTATGTTGCTGCCCATGGCGAAGGTGGTGGACGACGTGTATTGGTGATAGGTGGAAGAGGACGAATGGGTCAGTGGTTCGTTCGCTTCTTACTGACGCAGGCGTTTGAAGTTGAGGTGGCTGATCCTGCTGGTGGCGTGGAAGGTTGTCATCATTATTCGGATTGGCGTGAGGCTGAGCTCTCGCATGACTACATTGTCGTGGCAGCGCCTTTGGGTGCCGCCAACGACATTCTTCTGGAATTAGCCGAACGTTCGTTCAGTGGTGTGATCTTTGACATCGGATCCTTAAAGGGACCTGTTCAACCAGGGCTTCGCGCCCTCGTCCAAGCCGGAGCGCGAGTAACTTCTTTACATCCAATGTTTGGTCCTGATACGGAACTACTGTCTGGTCGACACGTCATATTTGTTGATGTTGGTGTACCCGAGGCAACCAGATCTGCGGAGGAGTTGTTTTCCTCGACGATGATTGTGCAGGCTCATATGGATCTCGACAGCCATGATCGGCTCATTGCATGGGTTATCGGGTTGTCTCATGCCCTTAACATCGCGTTTCTTGAAGCGTTGGCTGCGAGTGGGGAAGCAGCGCCTAAACTTGTCGATTTATCCAGCACGACGTTTGATGAACAGCTTAGAGTTTCAAATCGAGTCGTACACGACAGTCCAAAGCTCTATTTTGAGATTCAGTCGCTCAATGAGTACGGCACTGAGGCGCTGACTGCGTTACTGAACGCCGTCGAGCGTCTTCGCGCCATTGTGCAGACTGGCGATGAGGTAAGCTTCACGGATCTCATGGAAAATGGACGCCGGTATTTAGAGGGGCGCCATCTGTAAAAGACCTGAAACCCTAGCGGACAGTTTATCGTTGCTATTGCAACTGTTGTTCACGAGCTAGGACGCTCACGCCGTCAGTGATCCAATTTGGTGCGTTCTCACCTTTAAGAAAGTGACCAAACCAATCCAGCACCCGGTGATGATAATCGAGCTGGTTGGGCTTCTTTCTGAGGCTATGATTTTCGTCGTCGTACACCAGCATCACTAAGTCCTTCCCGGCCCGCCGAGCGTAGTTGTACAGCTCGATACCTTGATGCCAGTCAACTGTGCCATCTTTGTTGCCGAAGGCCACTAACATTGGTGTGTTGAGATCCTCGATGAACAGCACGGGCGAGTTTCGAACATAGGCCTCCATGTCTTGCCAATAAGGCACATCCATTCGCGCTTGACCCGTTTCAAAATGTGACGATTCAGGCATCCCTTGGTTCCAGTGAATGGTGCCAAACATGCTGAAAAAATTGGTAAGGGGGGCTCCGGCCACGGCTGCTGCGAACGTGTTGGTCTGAGTTGGAATGAACGCGGTTTCGTACCCGCCCCAAGAATGTCCAAGAAGTCCAATTCGTTTCGGGTCCACAATGCCCATTTGCAGCACTGCTGCCACCGCAGCTTCGACACACTCGGTAGCCGAGATTCCAGGATCTCGATCCCAATAAACAATATCGGGTTGCAACACGAGGTAGTCTTGACTGGTAAAGACGCTGGTGTTGTACGGTCGCCGTTCCGATGGGGATACATATCGATGGACCATTTGTGAGCGAAGTTCGTAAACATACACGAGCATCGGATACTGCTTACTCGGGTCGTAGTTGGGCGGATAAAACAGCGCACCTTGGAGACGCTGACCAGTCGGGTGCCGATAGTCCACAAGTTCTGAATGTCCCCAAGCGTAGTTTTTCTGAAAGGGATTTGTGCTACTGACCTGCTTCGCCTCTGTTAGGTCAGGACCACTCACGAAATAGTCTGGCGAATCATTGAAACGCTGAACCACGTACGCATACTGTGATGCATCGTCGGCTTTTATGATTTGGTCAACTTGGCTATCAAGCCAGAGGAGGCGTTCAAGCCTGATTCCATCTTCGATAATAATCCGCGCGTACCCACTCTTCTTGGTCCATTGCCCGTATACACTGAGGTAGAAGGGGTCCGCTGCATTAATGCCTGTCGTGCTATCCTCCAGAGCAACATATCTATACCGAATAGCTTCCTCAGCCCCGTCGGTCAAGCGCTCGCACGACGACCCGTCTGGTGCTACGAGCCAGATGTCATATCGATCGTAGAGAAGGATCGATTCGTCGGTTATTGTCCAACCCGCAACGCCGTACGGGGGGCGTTCCTCGGTGGGGTAGTCGAATTCGGCGTCGGCAAACGAGGCACCACTTTCATCTGTGATATTCGTGTGCTTGGCGGTCGCCAATTCATACGTCCAAAAGTGATCGTCTTTGAAGTACAAGAGATAACGGCCAGTCGTGCTGCCGCCATGGAAATGCCGGATTTTCTCGACAGCCTTGGTGCGAGTGCCAGTCTTTACGTCGATCACATAAATGTCCATCCAGCGACGACCAAACATCGTTTCGAACGCATAGGGGGAAGTATCTTGGGCCACCGCGAAGGTGTGACCGTCCAATATGGAGATTTCCTCCATCAGGTCTATCCCTAACTGCACGACGCTGGGTTCATTCAAATGCCAAACCGCCAAGAGATTACGTTCCCGATCGCGTTGCATTTGGATTTTTTGCATGGGAATAATTCGTCTGTCTTGACTGTGCCAGACGTCGACATCGGCAGGTTTTTCCTCATCCTTGCCGTCCGTGTCTTTTGTCGACTCACCGTTGGTGTCAGAGGATGTTTCCCATTGCCTTATTCCAAAAAAAACCGCAGTACCATCATCTGACCAGCTGGGTTGTCTTTCGTTAACAATGCGAAAGTCTTCTGGGAAATTTGCATCGGTAGTCGGGTCATAGGTGAGAGCACTGGTTTGATTGGCTTCGAGATCATGCCAGGTGAGGATGTCGTGTGTGTCACCTTCGTACCCTGTTCGGGAGTGCGAGCGTAGCACGACAAGGTCATCTTCTTCAGATCGCCACGACAAGCCAGCGAATAGACTGTTGCCTGATGTGAGAGTGTGCAACTCTCCCGTTTCTGGGTTGAACAGTTGTACCCCGTTCCCAGTTTGTCCTTCAGCTGCTATGGTCATTGCGACTAGGACTCCAGCATCTTGCCAGGAAAATGCTGATACGTTGGCGAACTGTACATCGGTCTTGGCATTCAGGTCTCTTACCACGAGATCTGAGCCGGTCGATTCGACTGGACTGTTCGTATCGCCACCATCGTGTTCGGTCTCAGCCGGAGGTGGAGTGCGATGGACTGCTAGGTAAGCATGGTCTTCACTAAAGGCGAAGGTAGCGACACTTTCTATGATCTCGACTTCAAGCGAGTTCAAGTCGAGAAGTCCCATACCAGCGCTTCCTGGGTTTTCGGAAGTTGGGGCATCGTCGGATTGGCCGATCGCATAGCCCAGCCATCTTGAATCGGCCGAAAAGGCCGCGTCTTCACCAAACGAGGCTGCGGTGCGTACGTCAGTTATTGTGTTCGTAACCCGTAGTTCATTCTCTCCGTTCGATCGCGTGATTGGATATGCCAACCACTGACCATTAGGCGATAAAACGCTACCGCGACCGAGCGTTTCCCACTGACCGTAATCGGCTGCGGTTGGTGGCATTTGTTCCTGAGTAAACACGCTGATCGAGAAAGTGCAGAATAGGGATATGGCTAAGAGCCGTCGCGCGTGCGATATCGGTAGCGTTGGGACGAAAGTAGCGTCAGGTGCGTTTTGAACAGTAAAGATCATGGGATGCCTCAGATTAAATTCATTCGGACAGCGGTCTCGAATAAACCATTAGGTCAAGATTCTTGAAATATTACGATTCCAAATCGAAGAAAGTTTCAAGGGCCGGGGCTTTGCCGAGTCGTTGTGAGCGAGCGACTACCGTGTGAGGTCTTGGTGAACGCATGATGTTCGAGAGCGCAATGTGAGCCTCGACTGTTCGACGACGCGACTCCTCGTTCGGCTCGAGGGTCCACACGCCCTGTTCACCGGTGGTGCCTAGGGCAATCCCATCTCGACGAGGCATCACAGTTATGGGCATTAGGCCACCTTCACTGTTTCGAAGAACACCAAAAAGTATGTAATTCAATTCTGGTTGAGGGACGAGGAAGGTGAGTTGACCCTTGACTGGTGTTAATTCTTCATCGCCGAATAGAGCTCGTGATCCCAACCCAGTCGAATTGACGATAATCGGTTCCGTAAGTGACATAAGGTCATGGAGTGTCTCGAATTTCCTAATTACAATGCGGCCCCCAAATTGGGTTACATCGCGTACTAGTGCCTCAAGATAAATGGATGGCTCGATACGCATCCGTGTTCCTCGGTTCACATAGGTGGAGGGAAAAGGATGTTCACCCGGCCCCAATAATTCCGTGCCCATTTGCATGTGGGTAGGCAGAAGTCTAGCCTCCTCTGTACGGGCTTCTGCTGAACGCGATACCCTCGACTCGTCTGTCATGGCGTAATCATCAATCCATGTGATGCCGTAGTTGGGACCAACCAGGAGTTGTAGTTGTCGATACGAGATTTCCACAGCCTGTCGGAATTGTGCGTCCCACGCGGGTGTGCGGCCACCGATGGCTACAGCCCGTGACGCAGGTGTGAAGCCGGCCCACGCCTTATTGGAGGTCGTGTCTGGAGGGACGGATAACGTATAGATAGTGACCTCAAAACCTCGTCGCTGCAGTTGCCGCGCCGCCGTCAATCCTACCGTGCCGCATCCCAGCACTGCGACTCGTCGGTCACCCTGTGTTGCTGCCTCACTTACGAGGTCAGCAGCCAATGAGCCGGTCCCCCATGCCAACGAGTGGCCGGCACCCCCGTGACCGTAATTGTGTACAAGCGTCTTATTGTCAAGTTTTTCGGCTCGAACTACAAAGCCGGAAGGTCGGTAAGGACGGAGTCCGACCGTGGTTCGAATCACACGGTTCCACGAGGCATTCAAGGTTGCAAGTTGGATTCTAGGGTTCGTTGCCGGTTGCAACAAGCTCGGTGTTCTAGTCGCACAGCCAGTAAAGCCGAGCCCAAGAGCAGCCAGCCCGGACGATTTAAGCATCTTCCGCCTATCCATCGAATGAATTCTTTTCTGTACTAGCTTTCCGCCGGTTCCAGTTCAGACTGTTCCTGTTTCTGTCGAAGGCGGTACTCCGGCTTAATGAGGAACATGGCTGTCGCGCAGGCTAGCATGATACCGACTAAGGTCAAGAAAGCTGGAATATATGTGTTACCAGCCTGTCCATACCACCACCCGACCGTGATCGGACCAAGCATTAAGCCAAGTGCTGTTATGGAGCTAAACGTACCGAGGATTTTTCCCAGATGACCCGGACCAAAAGTGTGTTTCGCGACCACTGGTTCTTCCATCAGAACGCCCCCATGCGCAAATCCCCGGGCTAGCTGGAAGATGATCAGGGTAACCAGTCCCTGTATTCCAAAGGCGAGTGAGATATAAAATGCGATCATTACGTAGCAGAGGGAAATCCCTTTGAGTGAATACCGATCGAAGAACCAACCAAAAAAGATCTTTGACGAAAAACCCAAGATGAACGACAAACTCACGGTGAAAGCCACTCGAGTCAATGTGAAACCTAGGTCTTTCACAAGAAATGGTGTCACGTTTTGAGTGAACCCCTGATCTACGAATCCAATGAAGAACTGCACGACACAAAGCACCCAAAACACTGGTTTCCTGAGAATATTTGAAAAAGGGACCTCCCCGTCACCTTGGTCTTCTTCAATCAACCGGCCTTTTACGAAGGTGCGTGGACTGGCCGCTTCATTACCGAATTCTCGACTGACTTCTTCCTTCGTCGGAGTATCCTTCACTACGAAATACACGACTGGGAAGACCACGAAAAGGATCGCGAGACTCATGATAGGGAGCCCATTGTTCCAGCCAAAGGTTTCGATCAACCAGGCAAAGATTACCGGGAATATCATTCCGGAGATGCTTGTTGCGCTTGCCGCCAAGCCTAGCGCCAACCCCAAACGTCGATTAAACCAGCGGGCAACCAAAGTCTTAGTCGCCAAGAGGAGCGGAATTGAGGAGAACCCGAGTGGGATTCCAGCAAGCCACCACATCCATTTCCCATCAACGAAATGGAAGAAAACAAAGCCCAGCATTGTCATGGTTGCACATAGGTACAAAATAGTTTTGACGCCTAAACGGTCAATTAGAAAGCCAGCACCGAATGCCACAATGGCCGCCGTGCCGGACTTCACTGAATAAATCGTTACTACTTCGGCTCGGGTCAAATTCAGTGCATCCTCAACCGCCGGATACATCAACTGAAGCATCATGTTCGCCGTGGAGAAAATGAAAATGACACATGGGAAGACGGCTGCAACATTCCACCAGCCGTAGTACATCTTGCCGTCCGGACCTTTTATTTCATCCTGTATTTCTCGAAACACTCGTACGAAGCGATTACTCATAGCCTATTCTTTCGTTCAATAATGACGATGTTGTACATGATGGTCAGTGCCTAGATTTCTAGTGAGGGTTTTACGGGAGTTTCAGGGTTTTTCAGCCTTCAACGTTAGACGTCAATTCACCAGCCACGGAACAGGCGTAGTCCATTCGATCTTCCAAGCCTGTTTCAAAAATGCCACGGTCCGCTACCCAGCTTTGTGTGCTGTCAAAAATCTGCTGGTCGTACGGCAGAAAAACGAGTCGTTCTCCAGGGCCGAATCTCCGCACATCCATCACATCGTGCCACCGTTTCGGGAAGAACTTCTTGTAAAAATGCGTGTACTGTTCCGGACGAAAATCGATGTCAGCCTGCGCCCGTTTTAACGCGCGGTAGTATTTTCTAACATCATTTTCATCAACAGCGTCTGGGACGAGGGCTGCAATCATAAACGTTGTGTCGAGGATTTTTCGAAAGCCCAGTTGTTCAGCGAGATATAGCGGTCCACCGAATAGACCGGCGGCCGGCACTTCGCGATCGATGAGCAGTTCTAGTCGCTGAAAAAGCATTCCACCAAAGTGGAGGTTAATCTCTTCTTTAGTCAGAAACGGTTCGAGCGACTGGATGGTTGAATAGTGACTACCTGACTGATAACCGACGCTAATCGGAATATTGGCGAGGTCTTCAGGATTTCTGACACTTGAGTCTTCTGGCACGTAGATACCTGAGGGGGTAACCGAATAAGCCTCACCCCAGAGCTTACCGTGACCAGCCGCCGCAGCCATATTAATGGTCCAATGACACGCACAGCTAACATCGGTCGTTTGCCGCATACCAGATTCGATGCTTTGGTACGCGCCACGAATCTGGTCTTTGGGTAAAGGTTTAGCGGACTTCACTGAGGGACCGCCCGTGCGTGTTTTAAACTCGTACTCGAGTCCTTCTGCGTTGAAGTATCCCTTGTCGTGGGCGACCCATTCTTGAAGTCGCATATGCGGACTAATCACGAATGTACTCATTGAGTGTAAGCCTCCTCAAGTTCTTTGTGCAGGCTCATCATAGCGGCTCAACCTGATGAGTCAAGGAGTTAGGGGAAACAACAGAACTCTTCTTTTTGACTGTGCAATTCTCGCTAATTTTCTTTAACACAGTAGCTTAGTCAAGGTTTCGAAGGTTGTTTGATATAATACAAACCTTAGATTTAGAGATATTAGACTTGACAGACAAGGTCGTTCTGGTCTGATACTCATCACTCCCCCAATAACCAAAAGCGTATTGATGTGTTTTGGATATTGGTGATGGTCGTAACGGTTAGGAGAGGTGCAGGACTGGAACTGAGCCAGTCCCTCTAGAACGTTTTGGTAGAGGAGACGCGTGTTATGGGTAACCCAACGTCCGGCTATGTGGCTGATAAGAGTTTGCGACGGGTGAAGTACGTCAGAAACCTATCGAAGCTTGAACAGCTATCTCCCTCGGAGCGTGCCCAATTAGAGCCAGTCGCGGAACAATATGTTTTCAGAGCGAATGACTACTATCTAAAACTGATTGATTGGGATGATCCGGATGATCCAATCCGTCAATTAATCATCCCCCGCGTTGAAGAATCTAATGAATGGGGTCGCTTGGATGCGAGCAACGAAGAGGCGGTGACGGTTGCAAGAGGCGTTCAGCATAAATACACCGATACGGTTCTGCTCTTATGCAATGAGGTCTGCGGAGCGTATTGCCGCTATTGCTTCCGAAAGCGGCTATTCATGGACGAGAACGACGAAGCGACAAATGACGTAAGTGAGGGATTGAAGTACATCGCGGAACATCCAGAAGTAACCAACGTACTCTTAACTGGTGGAGATCCACTACTTATGAGTACCAGACGCCTAGTAGAGATTTTCAGCGCTCTCCGAGAGATTCCACACGTCAAAATTATCCGAATGGGCTCGAAGATGCCGGCATTTGACCCGTTTCGTGTGCTCAATGACGAGGCACTCCACGAGGCGTTTCGTACTTATTCTACGCCCGAGCAACGCATATATTTGATGGCCCATTTCGATCATCCACGGGAATTGACGGCCGAGGCAATTCAGTCAATCGACACGTGTATTAAGAATGGTGTCATCTGCGTTAATCAGTGTCCGATGATCCGTGGAATTAATGATTCTGCAGAGGTCTTATCGGAACTCTATGAGCGACTCTCGTTTATTGGATGTCCTCCGTATTATTTATTCCAGGGCCGACCCACAGCCGGGAACGAGCCCTACGAAGTCCCGATGGTGCGTGCCTGGACAATCTTCCAGGAAGCGTTACGTCGAGGCTCAGGCCTCGCACGTAGAGCAAAATTCTGTATGTCTCATGAGACTGGGAAGATCGAAATCATGGCGGTCGATGAGAAGCATATTTATTTGCGTTATCATCAAGCAAAAAACGCTTCAGATCTCGGTCGTTTCATGGTTTGTCACCGCAATGACGAAGCGTTTTGGTTCGATCACCTGCAGCCCGTGGAGTCGGCAGTCTCAGTGTTCTAGTCGGCCCGTGCGCCACCAGATAAACAAGTTCGAATACAAACTTGAGCGGGTAGATATTGGCCTGCTTTAGATTGCATCACTGACACTCGCAAGGTTGAAGTTGCGTACTTTCAGAGGTGGCACGATGATTGGCGCGCCAACCGAACTGTTCTCGCCGGCTGCCACGCGTACCGGCTCACCCAACATGTCAACGTTCTGCAATAGCTCGACAAGCGATTGATTAAACCGAAAGTTATTCACTGGTCTACTGATTCGGCCGTCCTCAATCAGGAATGTGCCATCTCGAGTCAACCCGGTGTACGAAATCGTCCGAGGGTTCAGGCCTCGGATGTACCAAAAACGCGTGATGAGCACCCCACGACGAGTTGATGCAATCATCGCTTCAATTGAATCCGATCCTCCCGACATTAGCAGGTTCGCTGGTGCAGGTCGTGGTGCAACCCCCTGCTTGTTAGCCCAGAATCGCGAGTATGAAAGATTGCGTAATATTCCATTTTCAATCCAGGTTTCCGCTGCCTGCCTTGCGCCTTCGCCATCGAAAGGCGCTGTTTCGGCATCCGGCGAAGCCGGATCACTGTGGATTGTGATCCGCGGATCAAAGATTTCATCTCCCACCCGTGTTCCACCACTGGGCGAAGAAAAGTATGAGCGCCCTTCGTCGGCTGCACGTCCATCGAAGGTTCTGCGCATGCGGAGCATCAGCATACCGACGGCAGTCGGTTCGAGCACAACGTCGTAATGGCCTGGGTCCAAGGAGGTCTTATCGCGCCATGTGTCACATTTGTGCACGGCATCAGTTGCAATCCGAGTCGTTTCGATCTGGTTCCAGTCAGCTGCTTCGTCACCTGCCCAACCGGATGTTGACCCGTCTGTTGACCGCACCGTCAAGGTTGAGGCCACCCCAGTGCTTTTATGGTGAGCGAATAATCCTTCTGATGTCGCAATTGATTGCGAACCATTCTGGACGTCAATGAATCCTGAGGCGACATGTCCGGCACCACGGGCTTGGTCGATTGCGAGAGCAGTGGCTGAAGCCATGTCCTCGGCTAAGATGCCACCGGTCGTTTCGTAATAACCATTCACCTTGGGGTAATCCTGAGGTGTCAATTCGCCTAGGTATTCTGGGTTTTCTGGTGCGAGGCGTGCCAAGGCTTCTGAACGACGAACGGCTTCAGTCAGGGAGGGTTCGTCGAGCAGATTCGTCGTAACTGAGGCTACCCGCTGTCCGAAGGCACTCATAATCGTGACCGACACGTCTGAGCTTTCACCGGCTGTAGTGATGCGGTTATCCGCACTTCGAATAAACGGCCGACTGCGAGCGTTGATCGTAACCCGTGTTGCGGTGGCTTGGGAGAGGCCTACGATACGCTCGGTAAGCGCTCGAGCATCCTCAGTCGAAATACCTCCGCGACCTACACTTGGTGCCTGCATATCGATAACCCTCCTACGCCGTGTTGATGATGGTCGTATTGCGGAACAGTGCTGTGGGACAACCATGAGAGACAGCGTTAGCCTGACCCGGTTGTCCCTTCGCATCACCGAATGTCGCGCCCAGCCAGTACGTGTCTGGCCCACCCAATACGGCCAGCGAATTCCAAAAATCTGGTGTCCGGATTACATAGGCGACATCCCGCAACATCTGGTGCTTTCTGCCGTTGCGGATTTCCCAGAATAGCTGTCCACCGAACTGTGCGTTATAACGCTGTTGATCAATGGAATACGAACCGTCGCCTTCAATGTAGATACCTCGTTCGGTTTGAGCGATGACGTCTTCCTCGCTGAGTGGTGACTCTCCTGGCATGAGGCTCACGTTTGGCATCCGCTGGAAGGGGATGCTGGACCAATTTTGACCATAGGCGCAGCCTTGACTCCTCGTCATGTTGGTGTACGGTGCGATCCAAGCGGCCTGTTCCCGGGTTGTCTGGTAGTTCACAAAAGTTCCGTTTTTGATGATGGGCCATTCGAATGCGGGAACCGCTTCATCATCCCAACCGCACGTCGCACATCCGCCGACTTCGGTTCGGTTGCCCATAAAGGTCATGAATTCTGGTCCGAGACGGGTCGTATTGAGTACGTCTTCTGGTGGTGCCAGAAATGAGGTGCCTGCGTAGTTCGCTTCGTAGCCGAGAGCCCGATCCAGTTCAGTTGGATGCCCAATGGATTCGTGGATCGTCAGCCAGAGGTTCGATGGGTGGAGCACCAAATCCCAGGTGCCAGGCTCCACGGAACGCGCAGACAGCTTCATTGCGGCTTCTTCCGCCCAACGTTCAGCTTGATTTGATAGGTCGAGATCGGTGATGTATTCCCACCCACGTGCCGCTGCGGCGACGTCACCAACGCGACTCTGAAAATCTGACCGATCCGATGACACCGCCGTGACTGTCAAGCCAGGATTCTGGCGTATAAAGGTCTGTTGTACCACTGAATTTTCCGTGGTTGCCACCAGACGGCGCTCTTTAACTGCCATCAGGTTGCCAGAAACAAACTGAACATTCTTGACCTTGAGCGCTGCGCGACTAGCGGCAAACAGCACATCAGCTTTTTCCTCAAGTGACACATCGAACGGGTCAATCGTGTGAGGTGTATCCCACTGCGCATTGGGATACCTGTCGACGGGGGCCAGTTCGGTTTCCTGTGGTGCGATACGGTCATTTGCTGCTGCAATCACCGTTGCATTTTTCGCAGCGGTTGCGACCGCTTGGGAAGTCAGGTCGCGTGTTCCGGTGAATCCCCACGAGCCTCCAACTCGTACGCGGATACCGAGGCCATATGATTCCGTGAAATTGACGCCCGTAATTTGTTCTTCTCGTGTTCGCAGCGACTCGAACCAATGTCGTGATACACGGACATCGGCGTAGCTCGCACCGGCCTGCACAGCGGCATCCAACGCGAGGAACGCCAGTTCGCGTTCTGTCGGATCAGTGACATCTGGTGTATCACCTCCTGGGCTGCATCCCCACTGGCCAGCGCTTAGTGTCAAGGTAGCGGCGGAAATGCCGACAGCGCTTGATGTTCTGAGAAAGTCACGGCGTGTGGGCGTAATCGCGACACGCCGGTGGTTGATGGCGCGGGGGAGCAGTGGCTCACTCGATTTCTGGAAACTCATGGTGATTCCTCATTATTAGGAGACCTGAACGAACGGTGTCCAACCAGTTGGTTGGACACCGACCAGAGTGTCTTGCTTGATGTCGTCGACTCTTAAGTCACTGCTTGTTGTACGCAATACCAGCTTGTTGAGCTTGTTCAATGGCGATCACCATTGCTGGCACGAGGGTCACTCCTGGCAGCAGGTTCGCTCGGAGCGCCGCGTCGATATCAGCCGCCGTCCCTTTACCTCGCGCCTCAAGTTCTACCACCCATGAGTTCAAAGCGTTGTTGCACATAATAAACTTTGTGCCCAGATTCTGAAGGTTCTCAATCCCTACTAGGGGCATAGCACCCTCAAGCGCTGCGAAGTTTGGAGACTGCAACCCCTTTGCGAGTAGAACCGAATCGTCCGAGGTTGGGTGATTGAACACGTTTCTCGTGTATGGTCTGCCATCCGAGTCGTCCAAGCCCGCGTACTCACCCACGTTGTACCTAGACCAAATCTCGTCGTTAAATCCCAGAAAAATACTCGACGCTGGACCCCCGCCGTAAAAGGTTCCCACTGTGCCGACCTCTTCATTGCCCACTCCGTAGGCCGAGGCATAGGTGTTGATGTAGTTGAAAATATGCACCAGTGGAAAGCTCAGTTTGTGGTTCGGAAAGTCAAAAAAGCACTTATGACTGCCTCCTACCTCACTGGTCCAGTCTTGTGTGGCGGCTGCAGCGGTATGGCCACCCGACCATGGAAGGCCAGCAGCAACGGCAGTCGCTGCTATTCGACCTAGAAAGCTTCGTCGGGGGGTGGCATTGCTATCAATCATTGATTTTCTCCGTATGAATGCGAGGGCGGTACGCTGGTAGTGCCCATAGCGTTTTGTAAATCCAGACTCCTCGGTTCTGACAATTTGAGGTGATTATCACACAACCAGTTCAAATGTAGCGCGCAGATGAGTTGCGAGCGTGGAATTGTAAATAATTTGAGCAGTCTAATTCCAGCTGCAATTGCGGATTCCAACACGACCAGAGGGCGCCTGTTCGGCCTTATTTTTTATTGTTTTTTGACCTATTTGTAGCATTCCTCCGTGCGCCAATGTTAGGAGTTTGCCTCTTAATTTTTTGGCAGTGAACTCGTCGGTTGACTAGTGTAAAATTCTTACATATAAGAGTGCTTGAATTTTCAGAAGAGTCTGTTCTGGCGTCACTGAAAGAAGGGCGTGCCATGGCAAATACACGATTTCTCAGTTGGCAGAACTTGGTTGGGTGCGCGGTGTTGTTTGCGTTCTTAGGGAGCGCTCCAATGCTGGTGTCAGCGCAATCAGTTGACGAAGCGGTGACCTTCACGAAAGACATTGCTCCCATATTTCAACAAAAGTGTGAGGCCTGTCATCGAGACGGTTCGATGGCACCAATGTCCCTCGTGAATTTCCGTGAGACGCGACCATGGGCTCGGAGTATTAAGGCCGCTGTAGCGGCACGTGAGATGCCACCATGGCATCTTGATAAGAGCGTTGGTATTCAGGAATTTAAGAACGATCGCTCGTTGACCGACGATCAAATTAATACCATCGTCAGGTGGGTAGATTCAGGGGCTCCGATGGGAGACCCGGTGGACATGCCTAATCCCATGACCTGGCCCGAAGGGGAGACTTGGAACTTCGAGGAGTTGTTCGGACCTCCGAATTTAATTATTAAGTCTCCGGCTTACAAGATGGCTGCTCAAGCGCAGGATGCTTGGTATAAGCCTGTTGTCGAGACTGGTCTGACTGAGCCGCGGTGGGTTCGCGCGATCGAGATTAGACCGTCCACGCCCAAAGGTCGAAGGATTATGCACCATGCTTTAGCGAGGCTTCAGCAGGAAGAGCCAGAGTTAGAAGCAACAGCAACTGATCCTGACGATGTCGGCCCCGGTCTCTTCATGGAGTGGGCCGTTGGGAAGCAGGGTGAGATTACGCGCCCAGATAGTGGCAAATTGATGCTGCCTGGTTCGAAAATAGTCTGGGATATTCACTATCATGCGGTCGGCGAAGAGATCACGGATTCAGCCGAACTCGCAATTTACTTCCACCCGAAAGGGTACGAGCCGAAACATCGCCAAGTGTTGCACCTCATGCACGGTATTGAAGGGGGGAGTCGTGGCCTCGACATTCCGCCGAATACCATTTCGGTGCATCAAGGCTTTTTCCCGCTGAGGCAGGCTGGTCGGGTAGAGAATTTCCAGCCGCATATGCACCTGCGCGGCAAAGCGATGTCGATGGAGGCCTTGCTACCGACCGGTGAGCGCCGGATGTTGAGCCATGTCAATGATTATCAATTTGATTGGCACAACAACTATGTGTATGCGGATCATGTAGCACCGTTGCTGCCGAAAGGAACACTCCTTCGAATCACGGCGTGGCATGACAACACATCCGCAAATCGTGATAATCCTGATCCTAGTCAATGGGTGGGTTGGGGCGACCGGACGGTGGACGAAATGGCGCATGCTTGGGTGAACGTGACTTACATGAGTGACGAGGAGCTTGAGTCTGAGATTGCCCAGCGCGAAGCAAGTCGACTGGAATTAACCGACGAGCAGCAGCCGTAACCGATTTTTCTTTTATTTGTGAGTGGTCCTAAATAGGGCTAAGCGGGCCACAAGAACAAGAAAGGTCTTGGGAGCCACTGCTTGGCTCCGGGATACCACATCCTTGGCATGCAGGAGCTTCCATCTATGACCGGATTACGAATAGCTGTTGTGGGTCGTGGTGTGACTGTCATCCTTGTGACTCTGTTGTTTGTCACACCCCATCCGGTGCTGTCGCAAGAGTTAGCACTGGCACCGATGCGGACCTCAGGTCAGAGTGTGACGGCGGCCTACGAGGGTTGGTTCCGCCATCCAGATGGACAAATCAGTTTACTGGTCGGGTACTTTAACCGTAACTCCGAGGAAGTACTGCATATACCCGTGGGACCGGATAACCGGATCGAGCCTGGTGGTCCAGACCGTGGTCAACCCACTCACTTTCTACCTCGGCGAGCCTGGGGGGTCTTTGCTGTGACGTTGCCACCCGACTTCGGTGATCAGCAGTTGACGTGGACCCTGGTGGCTAATGGGGAAACGACTCGGGTGCCGATGAGTCTGAAGACCGACTGGGAGGTCGAGCCGTACCTCGAACCGGCGCAGGGAAACACCCCGCCGATGGTGCGATTCGAACAGGGGGGACAGCCGCAACAAGGTCCACCCTTAGGGATCAGTGCCGAGTATGAAGCGACGGTGCATGAGCCGCTCGACCTCACAATCTGGGCGACTGATGACGGACAAGTTGATCCAAATCGGCGTGCACTTGAAGGGGCGCCTGTGCGGATTCGCTGGGTCAAGCACCGCGGTGCAGGCGATGTCGTTTTCAGTAATCCTCAACCAGACACTGATGAAATAACTGGTGAGACACTAACGAGCGCCACCTTTAGTGACGTTGGTGACTATGTCCTGCGTGTGCAGGCCAATGACTCCTCAGGTCCTCGGGGTGGTTTTCAGTGCTGCTGGACCAATGCTCACGTGAGTGTTGTGGTTACGGATGCTGGGTCGAAAAGTCCGTAAGTCGACTGCTGAAAGGGCCTTGTGAAGTGTTGTAAGGTCTTGTGATAGATTGAGATGAGAGCTATTGTTTTTTTTAGAGTGACTCATCTAAAATTGGTACAGGGCATACTGATGGAAGTCAGGTGCTATGTTCACAAAATCGTGTTTTCGTGGGGGTGAGTGTGACTACAAGGATAACGCGCTGGGTCGTAGTACTTCTAATGACGGTTGCAAGTTCGGCGATGGTTGGCGCGCAAGAGTACAAGGGCCGAGCTAAAGTCAAAGGTAAGGTCAAGAATGCCCAGGGTGAGAACATTAAAGATCCCATGGTCAAGGCCGTGTTTTTGGAAACGGGCACTGGACCAGAGACGAAAAAAGGTAAAGGGAACGGTAATTTTGAGATCAAGGATCTCAAGCCTGGAATGTGGAAGCTGACGATTGTGGCCCCGACAAGTCCACCAGCTGGTTACGGTGGCGTGTTTGTCGAGGTGGAAGTGATGCAGAACGGTATGCGAGACCTTCAGGTGACCCTTCCAGGTCTCCAAGAGCAACTCAACGAAGGCCAGGCACAGTTGCGAGCTAAGAATTATGCTGCCGCTCGGCCTGCACTTCTCGGGTTGCTGGCTGCGTTACCAGCGAATGTGGCTTTGAATCAGCTCATTGCAACCGCGTACCAGGAAGACGGGATGCACGAGGAGGCGCTGATGCATATTGACGCGTTTTTAGATGGCGTCGCGGCGGAGGCGGCTTCGGGTGCGGCCTTGCCGAATCCCCGAAACGAGACCAATGTCAGGGTCCAGGGGTTTGATAGCGCGGCACAGCTTGGTGACTATGAGCGGATGAATGCCTACCTGAATGCTATCGGTCCTCGAATGTTCGGCCGTCCCGTTGTTACAGCGGTGATTGGTGTGGCTGTGAATACGCTACTCCCAGCTGAGAATTTTGACGAAGCCATTGCCCTGCTCAGCGTGGCGATAGCAAAGTCACCCGATTCAGCGGTCCCTTATTTCCGGCGTGGGATGGCCTACGTGAAGCTAGAACAGGATGATGCGGCGGTGGCCGACCTAGAAAAATTCGTTGACATGTCTGTAATCGAGAATGCGGAAGTGTTGCAGGCCAAGGAGGTTCTAGAGGGTTTGGCCGAAGCTGCTGGCGCTCAGCAATAAGGTCCGTTGTTACAAACTGAGTATTAGAGCTCGAATAATCCGGCCGAATGGCGCATCCCGTGGATGAGTCACTCGGCCGGATTTTTTAGTGCAGAAATGACACGCCACTCCAAAAATCGGCGCTGCTACTGCGTGTACGTTAACGTCTACTGCTCTACATACCCGCTGGATAAGGGTGTGTTGTTAATAGGGATCATAATGTGCGCACCCGGCGTGCCTTCACGCATTAGCCATGGCATCCCGTGACCTTGCAGAGCATTGTCCCGTTGACTATTGGTCGAAACACCAATCGAATCTGGTGTTGCGTTGGGGACGAGCATCACCCAAAGTAATTTGATCTGGTTGTCGTTGTGTCGTAACAGGTACATCATCGTTCCGTACGGTGCTGTTGGGACAGCCCCTGATTCGCGGGCTGCACCTAACGCCGCGGCGATCTCTTCATTGGATTTACCCTCTGCTTGAAGTTTTGCTCGGAGATCATTAGCGGGACCCATCACCTGATTAAAGCATCTGGTGTCCGCAGGATTCCCTGGAATACATTCGATGGCATTGGATCCCTGCCGAATAACAATACGTTCACCCGTGTCAGGATGGTAAACGAGCACGGTGGCACCGTCTCGTAAATCTTCCGGCAGAGGTAAGACGGCATTGATGAGTGCGTCAGGATGGGCAGTTTCATAATTCCAGTCTTGTTGTGCGCTCGTTGACTGAATCAGTAACGGGTTAACGAATATAAGAGCTAAGACGATTACAGCTGCTTTCATTAGAGCCTCCTGGTTAAGTTCCATAAATAATTAGTACCAACGAATCTTGAAAAGAGGGGCATCATCGTTATTCCGCAGGTTCCAATCTGACAACCGGTGTTAATGCGCCGTCTCTACCCTCGGTCGCTATGTAGATATAGTCATCCGGGCCTTGTCGAATGTCACGGATGCGCCCAAGTCCTTGCAGTAAGGTTTCTTCTTGTTCGACTTCTTGGTTGTCTGCCGTCAGCGTCAGACGCGCCAGTTGCTGGCCTGCCAGACCTCCAACGAAAATATTACCTTGCCATTCTGGAAAATGTTGCCCTGTGTAAATCAACATTCCTGACGCTGCAATTGATGGAACCCACACGTGGTTTGAGTGCCGCAGACCTTCCAGAAGCGTACTGTTATGAATCGCTACGCCACTGCCGTAGTTCACACCGTACCCAATCACGGGCCAGCCATAGTTCTCCCCAGCTTGTATCCGGTTGAGCTCATCGCCTCCTTGGGGGCCGTGCTCGTGAGTCCAGATGTCTCCAGTGTCTGGGTGGATTGCCAGGCCTTGTGGATTGCGATGACCATAGCTCCAGATCTCAGGACGCGCCTTAGTTTCGTTGACAAACGGGTTATCTTCAGGCACACGACCGTCGTCATACAGTCGTATCGTCGTTCCGTGGTGGTTTGAAGTGTCTTGGGCCGGGTGTGCTTCCAAGTTGCCGGTTGGAGGCACCTGTCGATCGCCCACCGTGAGAAAGAGGAAGCCCTCTTGATTGAAGGCGAGCTTACCGCCATAATGCCCGCGACCTTGTGTTGCTGCTTCAAAAATCTCTTCGACATTTGTGAGCTGGTCGTTCTCCCATTGAGCACGGATCAGCCGCGTCGTGGACCCGCCTTCGTTAGGTTTCGCATAAGTCAGGTATAGCAAGTGATTCGACGCAAAGTTGGGATGGGCCATCACCTCGAACAGGCCACCTTGACCTTCTGCATGCACCGCTGGCACACCGGCTACAGAGTCGGGTAAGAGGGTGCCGTTTCGTACGATACGGAGCCGTCCTGGACGTTCGGTGACGAGCATGTCACCGTCGGGAAGAAACGTCATGGACCAGGGAATCTCCAGTCCGTCCACCACTGTGACCACGCGGTACTTGTGATGTTGGGATCCAAATACACCTGATTGAGCCCAGGCGGAACTCGTCAGTGTAACCAAGAGGCAAGTTGCAATGAGTACCAATAAGTTTCGAAGCATTTCAAACTCCAGAATCAGATTGAAGGAACGGATTATTCAGTCGCTGCGTTGTCTTCTGCCAAGACCCATTTCTGAAGGCGTCGCCCTCGGTTGACCTCACCCGTATAAAGGTTCCCTTGGGAGTCAACAACCAATCGGTGAATCCAATGGAATTCACCAGCGCCATGGCCACGACGGCCAAATGAGCCGAGGACTTCCAGGGTGGCCCGCTGTACGATCCAGACCCGTTGGTTTGTGCCATCGGCGACGTATAGGAACGTCTGTTGTTCGTCCGGAGACACGTCCACATCCCACGCGCTACCTTCACCCATGGTGATTTTTGCAATGATCACTTCGTCCACGTACGTGCCGTCTCGCTGGAAGACCTGTACTCGACTGTTGGTGCGATCCGCAATGTACACGAGTCCGTCATTCGTTAAGCGAACTCCGTGAACGATGTTGAATTGTTGTGAGGGGGAACCCTCCGGATCAAATACTGCACCGGTGTCCGCGTCCTGTCGATTTGGAGCGATCGGTGGGAAGAAACCCGAGTCGAGTAATTCGCCGTCGGGTCCGGCATGGCGATATCTTCCCGCTTCATAGCTGGTGCCAGCAGGGAAATCTTGGGGTTCGTTTCCGTAGGCACCCCAGTGACGTTTGTAAGCACCGGTATTCCCGTCAAATACGATTACGCGTCTATTCAAGTAGCCGTCAGTGACGAACACCTCGTTCGTCTCGGGATCAATCTCCATATCGGTGGGGTGTCCTAAAAATTCTGTATGGGCATTGCCACCGGTTTGTCCGCGTTGTCCAATCTGGAGGAGAAATTCACCGTCCGCCGAAAATTTCAATACTTGGTGGTCATTGGTAGCTTCCCCAGCCAACCATACATTATTTTCGTGATCGACGAAGAGCCCGTGTTCGATCTCAGGCCAGTCGTATCCTTCACCTGGACCGCCCCAACCACGCAGGTAATTTCCATCGGAGTCAAACTCCACGATCCAGGGAGCGGGCTTACAACATAACGAAACTGGCGGATCTTGAGCTGCACCCAGTTCGTCTTCACTGAGACTGCCAGGACGTTGAAAGACCCAGACGTGGTCTTGGGCATCAACCGCCAAACCTGCGATTTCTCCAATGAGCATGTCATCGGGTAGCGGCTTCGGCCAGAAGGGATCGACTTGATACTGGGGCATAGTCGTTTCGGATACCGCGGGAGTGGGTTCTTCCTGAACCGGCTGCCCACATCCGAGGGTGACCATGCATAAGATGGTTGCTGTACTGCAGTACAGACTGTTCTTGAACATCATTGTGATTCTCCTACGTTCACGAACGCGCCGTAACGGTTTTTCGTGATGATCGTATCCTGACCTGACACTTGACGCAATCGCTCAGGAATTTACGATTCTACCGCAACGTGTTTGAGGCCGATTGGGTCACGATGAGCGGTCGCTAGTCCTGATAACATATTTGGTATGGAGGCAGACAGATGCGCGTAGCGATGACCGGTGCCACCGGATTAATCGGGTCGGCGTTGGTTTCGTTACTAGAAAGTAACGGATATCAAGTGACTCCACTTCGACGTGGACCGTCTAACGACAGTACGACTCCTGTTTGGAATCCGGTAAGTGGAGACCTTTCCGATGCTGCGGTCGATGGGGTCGACGCCGTGGTACATCTCGCCGGTGAAAATATTGCTGGTGGCCGGTGGACGAAGGCACGAAAAGCGCGTATCCGTGATAGCCGGGTTGATGGCACACGCCACCTCTCTGAGGCGCTCGCTCGTCTCGAGCGGCCTCCGAAGACGCTGATTGTGGCGTCTGCGATCGGATTTTATGGTGACCGTGGTGAAGAGCGTATGCACGAACAGTCCAGTGCGGGTAATGGCTTCTTGCCAGAAGTGTGTCAGGCATGGGAGGCGGCTGCTGAGCCGGCGGTCAGCCGAGGGATTCGCGTAGTCCAGTTGCGTTTCGGGATCGTGTTAACCCCAGCTGGAGGGGCACTCGGACAAATGTTGCTCCCGTTTAAACTCGGTCTTGGAGGTGTGCTGGGGTCCGGACAGCAGTACATGAGCTGGGTTGCGCTCGATGATGTGTTAACGAGCGTTCTGCATGCGTTACGCACAGGGTCGTTGACAGGGCCCGTCAATGTTGTGGCGCCAGCCGCTGTCACGAATAAGGAATTTACAAAAACGCTGGGTCGTGTCCTGCGGCGGCCCACCATCTTTCCGGTGCCTGGATTTGCGGCGCGGATACTCTTTGGTGAAATGGCGGACGCTTTGCTGCTGGCCAGTACGTATGTTGAGCCAAGGCGTCTACAGAGCACTGGATTTGTGTTCGGATATCCCGCACTGGAACCGGCGCTGAAACATGTCATTTCAAACTGGATTGAGAGATAATCATTCTTTTTGGAGGTCATAATGTCGACAACCGTACATGTCACAGTCAAAACCAAGGCAGATAGTTTTAACGCGATGCATAACTACGCAAAAGAAGATTTAGCGTTTACTAGAGAATTTGAAGGCTGCCATTCTATTCACGCTAGTTCTGATAAAGCGACGAACACGATAAAAATGGTTTCGGTGTGGGATAGCAAAGAGGCCTATATGGCTTACTTCGAAAAACGAGGCGAACGCAGCGGTGACAAATTTGCCGCGTGGTTAGAGCCAGACGGTATCACCCTCGAATTCCATACTACGGATGATTGGGGATACGGGGCGGACTACACTCCGAAGAAATAAGTAGCAGACAGGCGTGCAATGTTAAATAGCCAGAGCTGCGATGCAGCCTGGCCCTTCTTTAAAAGGAGAACAAACGATGTCCTCGATTACAGAAATCGCCCACACATTCTTTGAGGCCTGTGAGACAGGAAAAGGTTGGGAGGGATGCAGCGAATACTGCACCGCCGACGCGACTTTTTCTGCGCAAGCCGAACCGCTCCTCGATGTGAAGAGCGTGGAACAGTATGCCGAGTGGATGAAGCACGCGTTCACTTTCCTGCCCGATGCAGGATATGAAATCAAGTCGTTCGCTACTGATGAGGAGCGGAGGTCAGTCTGCGCTTATGCCGTGTTCTCTGCCACGCATACGGGAGAGGGCGGTCCTTGTCCGCCGACGGGAAAGAGTACATCGACGGATTATGTCTACGTCATGGAATTCGACGGAGACAACAAGGTCCGACATGTGACAAAGATTTGGCATGCGGGATTGGCTATGAAGGACCTTGGCTGGGTCGAGTAGGCGCCGTCCTAAACCAACGAATCTCTTGACTGTCAACTGGAACTGATGCCGTGAGCCAACTCATCGAATGTGTTCCGAATTTTTCTGAGGGCATCGACGTAGCCGTGATCAATCAGATCACCGATGCCATCGAAGCGGTCGATGGGGTGACGCTCCTGGATGTGGATCCAGGCGCTGACACCAACCGAACGGTCGTGACGTTTGTCGGAGCCCCCGAGCCAGTGATCGAGGCAGCAGTGCGGGCCGCCGCCAACGCCAAGGAGTTGATCGACATGCGCACCCACACGGGTGCACATCCCAGATTTGGTGCGATGGACGTGTGCCCGCTCGTGCCCGTTGCCAACATCACGATGGACGAGGTCGTATCGTGCGCCCACCGGCTTGCCGAACGCTTGGGCCACGAGGTTGGCATCTCAGGATTCTTGTATGAGTACGCCGCCAAGATCGCTGAACGACGGAATCTGGCGACGTGTCGGGCGGGCGAATACGAAGCCCTGCGGGAACGTTTGTCCGATCCCGCGTGGAAGACTGACTTCGGACCGGGCACGTTCGATCCCGCGTACGGTGTGACCGCTGTCGGTGCTCGAGACTTTCTGGTTGCCTACAACGTGAATCTCAATACCACGAGTACGCGTCGTGCGAACGCCATTGCTTTCGACGTTCGGGAGAAGGGTCGGGTGAAGACCATCGACGGAATGGCGGTTCTGGACAAGCAGGGTAAGAAGGTCTGGCAACCCGGCTCTCTAAAGTGCGTGAAGGGCATCGGTTGGTTCATCGAAGAGTACGGCATTGCACAGATCTCGATGAACCTGACGAACATCTCGGTTACGCCCGTGCACGTCGCCTTCGACGAATGCTGTGAGCGGGCGCGGGCACGCGGGATACGGGTGACGGGCTCCGAGGTTGTGGGCCTTGTGCCGCTAGCTTCGATGCTCGAAGCCGGCAAGTACTTTCTCCGCAAGCAGCAGCGGTCTGTAGGCGTGTCGGATGCGGAGCTCATCAAGATTGCCCTCAAGTCCATGGGGCTCGATGAGCTCAAGCTGTTCAATCCTGAAGAGAAGATCATTGAGTACGCCGTGGCCAGCCGGAGTAATGCGAACAGACTTGTAGACAAAACGCTCGAGGCGTTTGTGTACGAGACGGCGTCGGAGTCACCGACACCTGGCGGTGGCTCGATATCCGCGATCATGGGCTCACTGGCTGCAGCCCTCGCCACAATGGTGGCCAACCTGAGCGCCCATAAACGCGGATGGGACGACCGATGGGAAGAGTTCTCCGACTGGGCGGAGAAGGGCAAGGCCTTGCACGATGAGATCCTGTCGCTTGTGGATGCTGACGCTGATGCATTCAAGAAGGTCATGCAGGCCTACGGCTTGCCGAAGAACTCCGAAGCCGATCAGACGGCTCGCCACCAGGCTATTCAGGAGGCGACCAAGGGTGCCATCGAGGTTCCGCTACGCATCATGCAGAGGTCCCTTGACTGCTTCGAGGTCATTCGGGCGATGGCGGAGTCGGGATTGCCTGCCAGCCAGTCCGACGTTGGAGTCGCGGCCCTCGCCGCTCGAGCTGGCGTCATGGGAGGGTTTCTTAACGTGAAGGTCAACATGAAGGATCTCGACGACCACGCGTGGATCGACGAGAAATTGGCGGAAGGCCAGCGACTTCAGGATGCAGCAATCGCTGCGGAGAAGGCTGTTCTCGAGATTGTTGGTGGCAAGATCTGACCGTGCGACTTGAAGGGGCGCCAATCACCGCCGCCCTTTTTCCTACCTGCTAGAAATGCTTGGAAATTTGGTGCACAATCGGGTTTGTTTACGGTAAATTGTCTGGCGGACAGGGTGCCGGATAGAAGTCTGGCTGCAATCGGTCAATCCGCGTTGAACCTGCCACAAGTAACTGGAACTTGGGTTCCAAATTAAGGAGACCTCATGCAAAAACGAATCTCTGGTTTGGTATTCGTGATGGCAACGATCGCCGTCAATAGTGCCTGGGCTCAAGGGCCCGGGATCGTCGATCCGGTACGTTCCGTCTCGGCTAAGGTTTATGCCTGCACACTCAATGCGGGTAAGACCATGGCTGACGTGAACGCAGTCCAGCCGATTTGGATCAGCGCCGCGGAAGAAGGTAAGCACAACGGCTTCACGGTCAAGTTAACGCCGCGCTATGGCAACGTTCCTTATGACGTCATCTGGATTGACTATCTCCCTATCGATCAACTAGCACAGTCCTCGGAGTGGTGGGACGACAACGCGCAGGAGTTTAACGCAGCCATTTCTGAGGTCGTTTCATGTCACACGACACTGAATACCAATAGGCTCGATTATATGAACGAGGCACTTCCAGAAGATGGCGATGGCACCGGATTTTTCTTCTGGAATTGGTGCACCCCGCGGGAAGGAGTCACCGGTGCTGCAGTAACTGCTGCGCGAAGGGAGTTCGTCCAGCGGCTGAGTGACATGGGTGTTCGTGGCGCTGGCTCCAGGATGTTTCCATTTCTTGGCCTCAGGACTGAAGACAGGTTGGGGCAATTTGCTTCCACGTTTGTGTCACCAGACTGGGCAGCCGTTGCCACCTATCACGAGAATTATGCAGCCGGTGGTTGGCGGATTGCTGCTGACTATAACGAAAATGTTGCCCAGTGCATTGGGGCGAATGTCTATGATTTGACCGTCTTAAACCGTCCCCACACCCCGTGGGTTGAGTAGCGGAGATTATGTAAACGTAAGGTTCGTATCGGTACAAATGCCTAATGAGATTTGTGCCGCTTACGTTGAGTTTGAATTTTTGAGATTGGGTTTGTTTAGCGATATCAATTACATTTATGGTGCGCAGGTTTGATCCCTGCACGGCCCACCAATAAATCAAGGACTTAGGGAGTCTTTTAGAAAACGCATTGTCCGATTGAATCCTCATTGTCCAATTGAACTGTTCATAAATGGTGGCGACAGCACTGAGGTGGAATGATCGTCAGGGAGGGGTGTGTTAAAAGGACGGAAAAACATCCGACTTATCCATATGGTGGAACATGTGAACAAATATCTAAAGCCTATGTTGAACGTATTGCTGGAAAGGTGCATTAACTGAAGGTAGGAAGAAGAAATGAAGGAGTTGGTTAAGAATTTAATAACGTCTACCAACGATATACTCGAGAATGTTTTTGGGATCAGAATAATCCGTCGTAGAGGCATTGCCTTGGGTATAAGTCGGTTTATAGACTGGAAACAGTTAGACAGATTACCAGCAATTGATACGTTAATTGATGTAGGAGTCGGTCCAGATGGTACGCCAGATCTTTATGAACGGTTTGCATCGCAAAAGCTGATCCTTATTGATCCTTTAGACGAAGCAGAAGCGTTTGTGAATAATGAAATGACTGATAGAGATGCCATGTTTTTCAAGGTCGCGTTAGGTTCGGAGACTTCAGAATTAGTTATTAACGTGGAAGAAGATTTTGGTCGCTCAACACTACTAGAAGTTACTGATATTAATTATGTAAGTGAGCCAATCGATAAAAGAATTGTTCCAGTTCGGAAGCTAGACGATCTTTTATCGAATCAAGTGGGATTAGGTCGCGTTGGTATAAAAATAGATACTGAAGGTTTCGAGCTGGATGTCGTTTTAGGCGCGACTGAAACTCTTCGTTCTGCTAAGTTTGTAATTGCGGAGGTTCGCCATAATCACGAGTCGTTTAAGGGTGGTTATAGTTTGCACGAGTTTGTTAATGCAATGCACGAAAATGGATTTGTTCTATCAATGATTATGACGGCGAAACCGTTGATAGCGGATTTGTGTTTTGAACCAAAAGCAGAACTCGGTTGAGATATTGGAATGGGTGAACGATTGTTAGTTAAAGGAACAGTGAGCTGCGCGTCTAACGTAGCGCTGGAACGCATGGAAGCGTCAGCCGAGCCGTCTGATGACGTAGCTGAGTCGGCTCACGCGACTGAGTTGCGATGAGTTTTTTCCGAAACGTGGAACAATCGTGGAACAAATCGGCCTGACAGGGCGGCGGTCATCGCCGCCCTTTTTCCTACCTGCGAGAATTGCTAGGAAATTTGGTGCGGAAGGGGGGATTCGAACCCCCACGCCCTTGTGGGGCACAAGCTCCTGAGGCTTGCGCGTCTGCCAGTTCCGCCACTTCCGCTTGCCCTGACGAGTCCACCAAATCGAACCTCAGATTATAGCTTGTCCGTCCTAGCACACATGATCTATATCTTTTTCCGGAAACGGGGAGCGTTCAAATAATGGCCATGGCCAGGGTGGTCTGATTGATTTCGATCGCCATACTGTCTTTCGCTTTCCTCATGTAGGCGCTGAAGAATCGATTCTGCTGGTAGGCGATTAGTTCTGCCCGGAGCGCCTCTTTGGCGGCAGCCAAGCCGTCTTCGGTAATCTCTTCTCTGTCCACGACATGAACTACCACAGCCAGGTCATCCGTGCTTAGCACGTCACTGGTCGCGCCCACATCCAGGGCGAAGACGATCTCGTCAATAGCCTCATTCTGGCCAACCTCAGGCAGTGCTGTACCGCGCGTGATGAATTCAGTCGCGGTTGGATTGATGCGCAAGCGATTGGCAGTGGCCACAAAATTTGTGGCTTGTTGCAGTTGCGGTGTTAATTCGGCAGCTCGTGTGCGCGCAAGATCCATCGCCTTAATATCAGTCAAATCGGCAGTGACGTCTTCACGCACTTCGTCCAGTTCTGGGGCATAGGCGTCCTGTTGGTCAATGACGGTTAGGAACACCTGACCACTGGCAGTCTGCAGTGGACCACCAACTTCGCCTGCAGTAAATTCGAACGCTGCCGAAGCAACACCTGGCGCCATACCGAGGCCCTCAATAGGTTCGCTGCGACCAAAGAAGTTGGATTCCTTCACTTCCCAGCCTCGTTCAAGCGCGACACGGTCAAGGTCGTCGGGACCGGCAAGAGTATTAGACAATTCCGTCGCCACCGAACTCGCACGGTCGAGAGCTCGTTGCCATTGCAATTGATCGGCAATCTGATCTCGCACCTCGTCCAGGGGCCGATTGAAGGCTTCCTGTTTATCAAACACCTTGATGATGTGTAAGCCGAAATCCGTTTGCACCAAGTCGCTAATCTCACCAGGCATCAAGCTAAAAGCCGCCGTTTCAAAAGCTGGCACCATTTGACCTCGGCCGAAGTAATTGAGGTCCCCACCGAGACTTGCGGACCCGGTATCATCAGAATGTTGTTCGGCTAGGTCCGCAAAATCTGCACCAGCTCGTGCTTCGGCAAGCACGGATTCGGCTTTCGCCAGGAGCGCGACTTCATCGGCTCCTTCACTGTTAAACAGAATGTGACTCGCACGTATCTGCTCAGGCGTGGAATACTGCGGGAGGTTGGTATTGTAGTAGGTCTCCACTTCCTGCGGCGTCACATTAATCTCTGCTCGTAAGCTTTCAGCTTCGATCGCCAAGAATCTGATTTTTCGTTTATCCGGGATCTCATAGGTTGCAGCATTGTTATTCAGATGCTCAGTCAATTCAGCGTCAGTCACCGTGACGTCAGTTTTGTAGTCGTCCGGTGAAAACGTGACCATATCGAGTTTGACCTTTTCGGTACGAAGGCGGTACTCTTCACGGACCTCATCGTCAGAGATGTCAATCCATTGGGTTAACACTCCCTCCAGCTTTTCGAGGAGCAAGCTATCGCGAATACTTTCCTCAAATTGCGGGGTCGTCAGCGGCGGTATTTGGCTGCGTAGCAATTCACGGTACCGGGCTTCGCCTATAAAGACACCGTCTTCTTGTAAACCGGGAAGCGACGTGACTCGTTCACGAATCTCAATATCGTTAACCGTGAGATTTAACCGCGCTGCTTCAACCAAAGCGGCCTGTTCGTCGATCATCTGCTCTAGAATCTGTCGATCAATACCAAGTTGACGGAGAACTTGTTCATCAATATTGCCCCCGTAGGCGGCCTGATACGACTGAATCTGTTGGTAATAGACACGTCGGAAGTTTTCCGTTGTAATGGCTCGCCCTTCAATCTGGGCCACAATGTCATTCGGTGCTCCGCCCGGAGTCGTTGTCGTATTGGAAAAATCTTGTGCATAAAATCCGACAAAGGCCACGATGATGATAGCCAGACTCCACTTCAACCAATTCTTGTGATCTCGCATTCGGCCCAGCATCGTCATAGTCAGTCCACTCCCTGTTTTATCCGTGAAACTTCATCGTACGATATCAAATCCTTCATGCGCAAGCATTTGGCAAAAGTACGCACGGATTTATCTTGCGTTCTAGAAGCCGCTTTCTGTGCAGAAGTGGTAAGACCGCATGTGCTATAATTACGGTGGATAGAATAACTTAGAGGGATTAAGTCGTGGGTGTTGGGCCGACTGCCAAGTCAGTTCGGTAAAGTGTGACACTTCGATCAATCATACAAGTTAATGATGTTTTTTGTGGGGGCCTGATTGAATTTTCGATCGGTATTTTCGTTCTTCTCGAGTGATTTAGCCATTGATTTGGGTACCGCCAATACCTGTGTATACGCTAAACATGAGGGGATCGTCATTAACGAACCTTCGATTGTTGCTATCGTAACCGCCACTGGGGAAGTGGTCGCGGTTGGCACGGAAGCCAAAGCGATGCTCGGCCGGACTCCCAACGGTATTAGTGCGATTAAACCTATGAAGGAAGGTGTCATAGCTGACTTTGACGTTACTGAAAAGATGTTGGCGCATTTCATCAAGAAGGCTCACAACCGGAATGTGTGGATCCGTCCACGTATTGTGATTGGCGTGCCGTCCCAAATTACTCAGGTAGAGAAGCGTGCGGTTAAGGATAGTGCGCATCGTGCGAAGGCCAGTGAGGTCTATCTTGTTGAGGAGGCGATGGCGGCGGCCATCGGTGCCGGCATGCCAATCAGTGAACCCGCCGGCAATATGGTGGTTGATATTGGTGGTGGCACAACCGATATCGCCGTGATCTCGTTATCGGGAATTGTTTATAGCCGAGCGGTACGGGTGGCTGGTAACCAGATGGACGAGGCGATTATCCATCACATCAAGAAAAAGTATAACTTGCTCATTGGCGAGCGAACGGCTGAGCATGTCAAAGTGGAAATGGGCTCAGCCTTTCCGCTTGATGAACCTCTGACCCTGGAGATCAAGGGGCGTGATCTGGTTCAGGGTATTCCCAAGACAATCATCGTGTCGGACCAGGAAATTCGCGAGGCACTCTCCGAGACCGTGAATGTCATCCTTGGCGCTGTCCGCGTGGCGCTCGAACAGACCCCACCTGAATTATCGGCGGATATTGTCGATCGAGGCATTGTCCTGACCGGAGGTGGTTCAATGCTTAAGAATCTTGACAAGCGACTGCGAGAGGAAACCGGGCTTCCGGTGGCAATGGCCGAGGACCCGCTCTCTTCTGTCGTGTTTGGTGCAGGTAATATGTTGTCTGATTTTGACTTACTGCGAAAGATTTCGATCGCGTAGTAGGTATTTTACGATATTGAAGGCTGCTCGTGATCGATATTCGCCGACGCACCGGCTATCTTCTTGCGACTGTGATTGTCGTACAAATTCTGCTGATCTCCGTTCAGGTGAATTCCTCATCTGGCGCTCCCCTGATTCAGACCGTTACGTTCGGTCTGTTCTCGCGTGTTCAGATCGGGTTGTCGGACGGACTCACCAGTTTACGAGATGTGTGGACTGGGTATTTTGCACTGCAGGATGTATCAAAGGACAACGTTCGTCTTAGGCAAGAGATTGCCTCGCTAAAACTTCGGTTACAAGAACAGGGTGCCATGGTTCGTCGCAACGAAAGTTTGCGGGATTTGCTTGCGATGGACCGATCGGTTGACCTCTCGACGGTTGCCGCTGAGGTAATTGCCGGTGATGTCACACCTTGGTTTCGCACGTTAACTATTGGTCGGGGTGCTGCTGATGGTATTCAACTTGATTCAGCGGTGATTGCCCCAGACGGAGTCGTTGGTCGAGTGGTCGGGCAGCCTGCTCAGGGTGCGGCTAAGGTGCAATTAATCATTGACCGAAATGCGGCAATTGGGGGCATGGTCGAACGGACTCGGGTGGGAGGTATTGTTAATGGTGTCGAAGGCAATCCACCCTTGACCATGAATTATGTATCGAATCTTTCGGATGTGCAGGTTGGTGACCGGATCGTCACATCTAGCATCGAAGGGATTTATCCTAAAGGTTTTTTGATCGGTTATATCGAGCGCGTACAACGGGGTCCAAACCTCTATCAAGAGATACAGGTCAGACCGACCGTTGATTTCAATGCATTAGATCACGTACTTGTCGTAATGGAGCTACCAAGAATGCAAGAGTTTGGTCAGCCAAGTCAGTGAATACGAAGCGAATTGCACTGGCGATCACGGTGGCGTTGATTCTGCAAATGGGTCTGGCCAGTCTCTCACTTTTAAATGGAGGCGGCATTGACTTGGTGCTTGTTGCGGTGGTTGCCGTGGCACTTGGGACTGGACCCGTTGTCGGCTTACTCGTCGGTGCTATCGGCGGCATGATTCAGGATGCACTGGCAGGTGGCATCATCGGAATAGGGGGTCTCTCGAAAACCCTGATCGGATTTTTTGTTGGGACCTTTGGTGTTCAATTTGTGGTGATTGGCCTGGTACCAAAGTTTTTGGTCTTTCTTGGTGCGAGTCAACTCAACTCCCTATTATTCTTTGGTCTCTACCTCTTGCTCGGGTTGCCAATGCCGACGTTTTCCTTTGTGGCGATTGCAGGGCATGCAATCGCAAATGGTGTCGTTGGTGTGATGTGGATCAGTGTCATTGAAATGGTTCCGAAGATGGTGTTGAGACAGCGCGAGCGATACAGGCTCCGGCGACGGATCGGCACGTGGTGAGTGAGACGCGATAGTTATGTCACAAGAATTATTTAGTGTGCGCCGGAATCGGCTAGCTGTGAGGCTCTCTGTGTTGCGGCTAACCGTGACGGTTCTAATGGTCGGCGTCGCCCTGAGTTATTGGTTTATACAAGTTGTCCAACATAACAAGTTTCAACAGTTGGCAGAAAATAACCACCGACGTTCAGTTGCGTTACGAGCACCGCGGGGCATCTTATTTGATCGTGACGGAACAGTGTTGGTCGAAAATCGGTACTCCTTCGATATTTCAATAGTCCGTGAACTGACAACCGACCTGGAGTATTTGATTAATAAATTGGTAGCCATCACGGGAGTCCAGTTACGTGATGTTCAGGACGAAATTGATCGGCATAGTGAATTACCAGAGTATCAGCCCATTGTCGTTATCCGTGATGCCTCGTTGTCGCAAGTGGCGGCAGTGGCTGCGCGCCGTTTCGAATTAACGGGCATTGCGATTGAACAAGTGCCGACTCGACGTTACCGGGTGGGCACGTCGGCTGCGCATCTACTTGGTTATGTTGGGGAAATTACCGCCGATCAAATAGCAAGTCTGGATTTTGCTGGGCTCACTGATGATGCGGTTGTTGGTCAATCTGGTCTTGAGTTTACTTACAACCAACTCTTAATGGGGACAGATGGAAGGCGACAGGTAATCGTCAATAGTGTGGGACGTGAGGTTGAAACCATCGAAACCAATGATCCCATTAATGGAACTCGATTGCAGTTGACCTTGGATACTGATCTCCAAAATGCCGCAGAGGAAGCCTTTGCTGCCACTGGATTTTCTGGCGCAGCAATTGTTCTTGAACCTGGGACTGGCGAGGTTTTAGTTATGACCAGTGTGCCAACCTACGATCCAAACGCTTTTGCGCTTGGTATCGATATGCGTAGCTGGCAGGCTCTTAACACGGACGATCGTCGGCCGTTGCATAATCGTGCCCTGCAAGGTCGATATTCTCCGGGGTCAATTTTTAAGATTGTTGTGGCAACTGCAGCGCTTGAAGAAGGATTGGTAACGCCGGACTTTAAGGTGAGGTGTCCGGGTTCCGGAGTATTCCACGGCCAGCGGTTTTTTTGCCATCTACGTGGTGGGCATGGAGAGCTTGATATGCAGGGAGCGCTTGAGCGCTCATGCAATGTTTACTTTTATACGCTGGGCAGCATGCTTGAAATTGATTTAATTGAAAAATGGGCGAAAAAATTTGGTTTGAACCAGGTGACCGGCATCGATCTTCCGTATGAGGCAGCCGGTCTTGTGCCATCTCGAGACTGGAAGCAGGAGGTGAATGACGAACCGTGGTATCCGGGTGAAACCATATCGGTGGCCATTGGCCAAGGCCCCGTGAATGTCACCCCTCTTTCAATTGCGGTTATGATGGCGACAGTTGCCAACGGTGGAATTCGTCCGATCCCGCACCTCTTGAAGGCTGTGGACAGTGGAAATGGCTGGTCTCCTGTGAAGACGTCGATGGGAGGAATGGTCGAGTTATCATCGGAGACGATTCAAACCTTACACGAAGGGCTTTGGCGCGTAGTGAATGGTCAAGGGACTGGTCGACGGGCCCGCATTGATGGCTTTGACGTGGCTGGTAAGACCGCGACGTCCCAGGTGATTTCTCTTGAGGGGCGCGCAAAGGTGGAAGAATCTAATAGTGAATTTGAATGGAGAGATCATGGTTGGTTCGCATTTTTTGCTCCGCGAAATGACGCGCCTGAATTGGCTGGTGTTGTGCTGGCGGAGCACTCCGATCACGGCTATTTGGCAGCACCAATTGCTCGACATATCATGACGACCTATCTTGCTAAAAAGGATGGCCGGCCGTTGCCGGAGTTTCCACGGCCGCAGACACCGGTGACGACAACGAACTTGGTAACCGAACCTTAACTTGGATACCACGGCGGTATATATATGTTGGAACGACGTTTATATAGTCTCATCGATTGGTGGTTGCTAACCGCGATAGTAGCGGTTTCCGCAATTGGCATGATGATGATTTATAGCACTACCTATGATGAGACCAGTCAACTGGTAAGCAACAAGCTCATAACACAGGGGTATGCGCTTGTTGCTGGCCTCATCGCTTTTTCGTTTTTTATGTTCCTCGACTATCGTGTCATTGCCAATAACTCGTGGGTGTTTTATCTCGCCGTTATTGTGGCGCTTGCCTTGGTGTTAATGTTTGGTGATGTAGTGGGCGGATCACGACGTTGGCTATGGTTCGGGCCAGTTAACGTCCAGCCATCGGAATTTGCAAAGATTGCTCTTACCATCTTGTTGGCAGGTTACTTTGCTGAGCGAAGCCTGCGTGGCGTGACGTTTATCAACCTAGCGTTCGTCGGTCTTGTGACGGTGATACCGTTCATGTTGATTGTTCGAGAGCCAGATCTTGGCTCGGCTGCTGGGTTGCTGCCAGTTGCCTTTGCGATTACTTATATTGCGGGACTTAGATTTCGTGTATTGGCACTCTTGGTGATGTTGGCACTGCTGACGACACCGGTAGCTTGGACTTACGCACTCGAAGACTATCAGCGGTCTAGGCTCTTAACATTTTTGGACCCGGCGCAAGATGCACAAGGTGCCGGTTATCAACAGATTCAGGCCAAGATTACGGTTGGGTCGGGGGGCTTAACCGGGAAAGGATTCCTCCAAGGGACGCAAGGGCAGTACAAGTTTCTGCCCGTCGCGCACAACGACTTTATTTTTTCGATACTAGCTGAAGAGCATGGATTTCTGGGCGTCATAGTGGTGCTTGGATTGTATTTATTTGTGATCTTACGTGGCCTAGAGGCTGCGCGAAGTACGAAGGATCGTCTCGGTGCATACCTGGTCGTTGGGGTGATATCGAGCTTTACGTTTCAAGTTGTTTACAACATTACGATGTCAGCGGGCCTGTTACCGGTCAAAGGTCTGACTTTGCCATTGATGAGTTACGGTGGTTCATCACTCGTGGCTACATTGGCGGGGTTTGGTTTGATAGCCAATGTCCGGATGCGCAGGTTCACAAATTGATGTAGGAAATTAAAACGGGACGGACAAGTTAATGCGATTGCTGCACAAGCGACGACAGCTTAACGCAGGGCACACTACTGGCCAAGGCCAGTCAGTTGTCTGTGCGGCTGCTTTTGGGTGGCGACGTATTGAGAGACTTGACCCGTTATGGGGTTTGAGAAATGAACAAGGAGATGATTATCTCCTCGAACAGCCACGAGACCATGGTGGCTATTCTCGAGGACGACCTCGTTACCGAGGTTTTTATCGAGCGCGAACGACAGCCTGGAACCGTCGGAAATATCTACAAAGGTCGGGTTTCGAAAGTTTTACCCGGCATGCAGTCAGCGTTCGTTGATATCGGTTTAGAGCGGGATGCGTTTCTCTACGTGTCGGACGTACTCGGCACGCCAGAGGAACTTGACGCCACCGACGACGATCCTGACGAGTCCCTTCGCGATCAGAGTCCGAAGGAGAGCACTCCTGTTAACGGGAGTACTCGTCGAGGACGCAACCAAGATCGGTTTCCACAAGCTAAGATCGAGGATCTACTAAAAGCCGAACAGGAAGTTCTCGTGCAGGTTGTCAAAGAACCGCTCGGGACCAAGGGTGCGAGGATTACGTCGCATGCGACGATGCCGGGACGCTTTTTAGTTTTCATGCCGACAGTTGATCACGTCGGTGTGTCCAGGAAAATTGAATCACGGGAGGAACGGAATCGACTCAGAAAAATTGTACGTGAATTTCGCGAAGAACATAGTTTTACTGGTGGAGTCATCATTCGCACTGCGGCGACAGGCCGCTCAGAAGAAGACATTGTTGCTGACTTGTCATATTTTCATCGGGTGTGGACCGATGTGCAGCGCCGCACGGAGTCGGATCCAGCACCGACCGTTGTTTATCATGAACAAAGTTTGGTTTCTAAATTGTTGCGGGACTTATTGACGAAAGAATTTACAGCAATTCGGGTAGACGACGCAGAGGAATATGGCAGAGTTGTGAGTTTGGTTGGAGGAATAATGCCTGACCGCATACCTGTAGTGAGGCATTATTCAAAAGAATTTCCGATCTTTGAGGAATATGGAGTACAGGACGAAATTCAAAAGGCCTTGCAGAGCAAGGTGTGGCTAAAATCTGGCGGTTACCTAGTCATTAATCAAACTGAAGCACTGGTAGCGATCGATGTTAATACGGGACGCTATGTTGGTAAACGTAGCGGTCGATTGGAAGATACTATTGTTAAAACCAACCTTGAGGCAGTTAAAGAAATTGTCAGACAATTTCGCCTGCGTGACTTAGGAGGCATCATCGTCCTTGACCTGATAGACATGGAAGAGCGAAAAAATCGCCAAAAGGTTTTCCAGGCCATCGAACAGGAGTTGCGCAAGGATCGCGCTCCATCAAAAACTGTCCAGGTCTCAGACGTCGGTCTCATCATCGTCACTCGGAAGCGAGTCAAACAGAGTCTTGAGAGACAGTTGAACGAACCATGCCCGTACTGCTCTGGTAGTGGTGCCATCAAGTCGATTTCTACGATTTGTTACGAGATTCTCTCTGAGATGAGAAAAATTAAAAGTGATCTCTATGGTCAAGGTATCGTGCTACGAGTTAATCCTGATGTTGCCCGAGCGCTTGCCGAAGAGGAACAGCAAGTGTTAAGTGATTTGCAGGCTGCTTTGGGACGGAAGGTGATTATTAAGCCTGACGTGCAGCTCCATCACGAACAGTTCGACGTGATGACCCTTTAGGGGATAGACATCCTCGGAAGATTTCGGGATAACTAGCGCTTTAGTATGGGTATGTAGCACAGAACGCCAACAAATAAGTTAAATACAGCGCAGCCGATTAAATACCAGGCTGGAGCGATCTCAACGGGCAACCCGTAAGGCCGATGCATGATGTCGACCAACGCATGGGCCGCAAAGGCAAGCATTAGGATTGTCAAAGCTTCGCGTGGTTCACGGGTAGGTGCAATTGCAGCCACCACAAAAAATCCAAGAGCTAAAGCAGTATCGAGAGCGGTATTGACGTTTGCTTCTGATGTGGCGCTAAAGCCGATGAAGGCACCTGCTATAAATGTTAGTAGGAGTGCGGAAAATTGCGCTAGCCTGAGTTCAGCTACTAATCGTTCTGGTGAGTTTTGATCGATTTTAGTGGTTCGGATCGACAACCATGCGAGCATTCCTCCGGCCACAGCGAATATTCCGATGAGAGATGGCAGTACGTCAATCACACTGTCGCGTCCGAGTCCATTCTTAAAGTGCAGTATCTGTAATGCGTGTGGGTACGTGTTGGTATGCCTTGTTCTATCTGAAATAACAGTTGCCGGATTCTAGTAAACAATTGGTAGCAGTTCGAATGTTATACTCAGCATCCCCATGCGCGCTGTTGATATTATTCGGAAGAAGCGTGACGGAGAGATTCTGGATGAGGCCGAAATCCAGTTCTTTGTGAGTCAGGCAACTTCAGGAGCGATCCCTGCCTACCAAGTGTCTGCATTTCTTATGGCCGTCGTCTGGCGTGGAATGTCCGTGTCTGAGACGCAATGGTTAGCTTTCGCGATGGGGGCATCTGGTGCGCATCTGGATTTGCCAGCACATATCGGACATCGGGTTGATAAGCACAGCACCGGTGGAGTCGGCGATAAAACTTCCCCTATTTTAGTGCCCCTAGTCGCGGCGTGCGGCGCCATAGTTCCCATGACTTCAGGTCGTTCCTTGGGTTACACCGGAGGCACCCTCGATAAGTTGGAGTCAATTCCAGGTTTTCGGACAGCACTAAGTCCAGATGAGATACGGGTGATGTTGGATCGGCATGGTTGCTGTATGGTTGGCCAGACAGATTCGATTGCACCAGCCGACCGCTTGTTCTATGGATTACGTGATGTGACGGCGACGGTGGAGAGCGTGTCGCTTATCGCGGCCTCGATAATGAGTAAGAAGCTCGCTGTTGATCTTGACGGACTAGTCCTTGATGTCACTATGGGACGAGGCGCGTTTATGAAGTCACCGTCCGATGCTCGAGAATTAGCCGAGCGACTTGTTGCGATCGGTACGGAGGTTAGGTTGCCGACACGAGTGTTAATGACATCGATGGATGCACCTCGAGGTCATGCGGTCGGTAACGCTGTGGAGATTATAGAGTGCGTAAAAACGTTGAAAGGGCAAGGGCCAAGTGGTTTGGAGAGACTAGTCGTTTCTTTAGCTGCTGAGATGGTGCACCTCGCGGGCCTTGAGTCTACCTTGGAAGCTTCGGAGCAACGAGTTTCTGGAGTACTTGCGAGCGGGAAAGGTCTTGAACAATTTCAGCAAGTCATTACCGCACAAGGTGGAGATCCGCGCATCATTGATGATTATCGGCTTATGCCAGTCGCAGCTCATCGTCAAATGATTAAAGCATCTAGAAACGGCTATCTTGTGCAACTTGATGCCGAATTGGTTGCGCGTGCGACCATTGTCTTGGGGGCCGGTCGCGATCGTGTCGATGTTGAGATTGACCCTGCAGTTGGCGTGATCACTCAAGTGAGTCTTGGTGACGAGATTCGTTCTGGAGATCCGCTTGCGGAGATACACTATCAGCGTTCTGAGGATTTACCTGAAGCGATCCAATACTTAATGCAAGCGTTTGTCATTACTGATACGCCTCCGAAACTTGGTCCAGTTGTTTTGGAAAGGGTGGCATGAAGCTAAATTCCAAAATGCGGCAATCCGATAAGGGGCTACGCTTAGTCTTTGCGGGTACGGCAGTGGTCTTGGCGGTGTTTGCTTACCTATTACAAGGCATTGTTGATCCGCGAGTGTGTGCGTTTCTTGGTGTTATAGGTTTCATAGCGGTGGCGGTGGCCTATTCTACGGATATACGCTCTATTAACTGGCGAATTGTCTGGTATGGCTTAGGCCTCCAGTTTTTGCTGGCGTTTTTTATTCTGAAGTTCGAAGTGAATGGCATACGACCGGGTTACGCAGTGTTTGCTGCGATTGCTTCCGTTGTAAAACGTTTTATTGGGTTCACTGATTCAGGTTCGAGGTTCGTATTTGGTGAATTGGCAAATCCTGAAGTGCTTTCGGCGCTGTTTCCAGGCGGTTTTGTGTTTGCTTTCCGCGCGCTGCCGATCATCATCTTTATTTCGTCGTTTTTTACCGTGCTCTACTATTTCGGTATTCTGCAGTTTTTTGTTCGGGTAACAGCACGCGCCGTTGTGCGCTTACTCAATACTAGCGGCGCAGAGACGCTTTCAGCGATTGCAAATGTCTTCATGGGACAAACTGAAGCGCCGATTATAGTTCGGCCTTACGTTCCACACATGACCCAATCTGAACTCTTAACTCTAATGGTGGGCGGCATGGCCACGATTTCTGGAGCCGTTATGGCTATCTACATTAGTCTCGGCGCCGATGCAGTCGCGATCCTTACCACGAGTGTAATGGCGGCGCCATGCGGGTTATATCTTTCTAAGATATTGATGCCAGAGACGGAGATACCAACTACTCGTGGCACTGTGACACTCGACGTAACAAACAAACATGTCAACGTTATTGATGCGGCTGCGGGTGGAGCAGCGGACGGTACGAAGTTAGCTATCAATGTAGCTGCAATGCTGATTGCATTTATGGCTTTTATCGCCATGTTCGATTACCTTCTGGCGCTTATTCATCCAGCGCTCTCGCTCTCCAGTATTTTCGCGCTGGTCTTCACTCCAGCCGCTGTGTTGATGGGTGTAGAGTCAGCTGACGTCCCGGCCATTGCGGATCTGCTGGGAACGAAAATAGTTGCGACCGAATTTGTCGCATACGTGACCTTAACGACGGAGTACCAGAACATTATTAGCGACCGGTCGGTTGCGTTGGCCACTTATGCACTGACTGGGTTTGCGAACTTTGGTTCAGTCGGAATATTACTGGGCGGCCTTGGTGGTATGGCGCCAGAACGTCGAGGCGATCTGGCGAGATTAGGCACCCGTGCATTATGTGGTGGATTTCTCGCTACACTAATCAACGCATCGATTGCTTCTCTATTGCTCTAACGGACCCATGTCTAATGTGACAGCTCAGACATCGCTCTCAGATTACGATCGAGTGCAGGAAGCCGCTGATTTTCTTGCGAAGAGGTTTCCAACAGCACCTACCCTCGCGGTCGTGTTAGGTTCAGGATTCGGAGGTTTCACGGAACACTTCGATGCAGAAATAACGATTGATTACAAAGACATCCCACATTGGCCGAGCGAGACTGTCGTTGGGCATGCAGGACAGTTACGGTATGGCGTTGTTGGCCGACGTCGTGTTGTTGTGCTGTCGGGTCGCGCGCATCTCTACCAAGGTTACAACCATCAGACTGTAGCTTTTTCGACCCGTGTTGTAGGTGCGCTCGGTGTCAAGTTAATCGTCTTAACCAATGCTGCGGGTGCTATTTGTCACGATTTTACGCCAGGTAATGTGATGGTTATTGACGATCACATTAATGCGATGGGGAAGAATCCCCTAGTAGGCTCACATGATGAACGCTTTGGAGTGAGGTTCCCTGATATGAGCCAAGCATACAGTTTACGACTCGGACGCTTGGCTGAGACGGTTGGAGCATCTCTGGGAATTTCGGTTGTGCACGGCATATATGTGGGTGTATTGGGACCCAGTTTCGAAACACCTGCTGAAATCAAATATTTCCGTACGATTGGTGCAGATGCAGTGGGTATGTCGACGGTACCAGAAGTAATCGTGGCGCGTCAGATAGGTTTGGAGATTCTAGGACTGTCTTTCATTGCCAACATGGCCGCCGGAGTTCTACCGACACCGCTCAATCATCTTGACGTTCTTAAGGCTGGCAAGCAGGCAGTCAACCCATTAAGTGCACTCTTGTCAGGCATAATAGAGCAAGCATAAATAGGTTATTCTCAATTTAGGTATCTTTTCCTTATGTTACCAACTATTGAATGGCGTTCCGACATGATCATCATGATTGACCAGCGAAAGCTGCCAAAACGTGAGGTCTATGTTGAGTGTCGCACAGTCGCGCAGGTTGTGCGTGCTATCAAGTCGATGGTCATTCGAGGAGCACCGGCAATTGGCGTTGCTGCAGCGATGGGTTTAGCCCTTGGTGTGAATCGAAGTAAGGCGAGTGGAACAACCATGCTCGCTCGTGAATTTTACAAGATGTGCGATGCGATGGCCGAAACGCGGCCAACCGCCGTTAATCTTTTTTGGGCCATCGCTAGGATGAAACGAATTTTTGCGAATGCTGTAAAGGCCGGACAATCGGTTGAAGAGATTCGATTGAATCTTGAGGTCGAGGCTCAGCGTATTCATGATGCTGATGTTGAGGCTTGTCGTGCGCTGGGAGCACACGGCGCAACCATCATGCCGACTAGTGCACGGGTGCTTACGCACTGCAATGCGGGTGCGCTAGCCACGGCAGGCTACGGTACAGCGCTTGGTGTGATTCGTGCGGCAGTGGAAAGCGGAAAAAAAGTTACGGTATTCGCTGACGAAACACGACCCTTTCTTCAGGGGTCGCGGCTCACCGCATGGGAACTGATGCGTGAAGGCATTGATACGACAATTATTACCGACAGCATGGCCGGTTCTTTAATGCAAGGCGATCAAGTTGATCTCGTGATAGTTGGTGCCGATCGTATTGCAGCAAATGGTGACGTAGCGAACAAAATAGGTACTTATGGTTTGGCTGTTTTGGCGAAAGAGCACAAGTTGCCGTTCTACGTGGCTGCCCCCGTGTCAACGATAGACTTGTCAACCCCGACTGGCGCCCAAATAAAAATTGAGGAACGGAATTCTCGGGAAGTGACACATTTGGGATCAACGCAACTTACGCCAACCGGTGTAGGTGTAAGGAATCCAGCCTTCGATATAACGCCGAGCAGTTACGTCGCTGCGATCGTTACCGAATACGGTATTTGTCGTCCTCCGTACTCGAGCAGTTTGCGTTCTGTCGTAAGCGAGTGTGGCAATGGTGAATGACTCTATCGTGCGAGTTCTTGGGATCGAAACCTCGTGCGACGAGACTGCTGCGGCGGTCGTTGTAGAGGAAGGGAGCTTGACGACACGGGTCTGGAAGATCGATTCCAGTGTAGTGGCTTCTCAAGTTGACATCCACCGTGAATGGGGTGGAGTTGTGCCGGAATTGGCATCACGTCAGCATGTGCGTGATATCTGTGGAGTCGTGGAAAAGGCGCTCGATGATGCCAGTGCGACATGGGCTGCTCTTGATGCTGTAGCTGTGACGCAAGGACCAGGCCTGGTTGGTTCGTTGCTAGTTGGTGTGGCATTCGCGAAAACACTTTCGTTTTCCCTCGAGATTCCACTTCTCCCTGTCCATCATTTGGCAGGCCATATCGAATCTCTATTTCTTGAGAATGGCAATTTGCCGTTGCCGGCAGTTGTATTAGTCGTTTCAGGTGGCCATACGAATCTATACGTCGTGCGAGAACTTGGCGATTATGCACAAATTGGTCGCACTAGAGATGACGCTGCGGGTGAGGCATTCGATAAAGTGTCGAAATTACTGGATTTAAGCTATCCAGGTGGTCCGATCATCGATCAGCTTGCCTGTGAAGGTGACAATCAGGCAATTGATTTTCCAATAGCCAGGATGACACATGTCGATCGTAACGCTGCGCAAGCAGTCGAGAGTTATAGCGTAATTATGCGCCAGCATCCCGGCCGATTTGATTTTAGTTTTAGTGGGCTTAAAACAGCAGTGAAGAGATATGTGCAAGCGAGGAAAGGTTCTCTGGGTTCTCTTAAGTTGTCGCCACAGGAAATTGCGGACATATGTGCCAGTTTCCAGCGTGCTGTCATCAAGCCGCTCTTAGGTCATACATGCGACGCAGCTCGTACGTTTGGTGCTCGGTCAATTGGCATTGCCGGTGGTGTTTCGGCAAATAGTCAACTTCGGCTGGAAGCGCACGCTCTTGGTAATCAGGTTGGGTTACCAGTGTTTTTTCCGAGCCTAGCTTTGTCAACTGACAACGCTGCAATGATTGCAGCTGGTGGTCTCAGGCAGTTTCACCATGGTGTGAGCGCACCGTTACGGTTGAATGCCGAGGCTTCGCTGCCGCTCTAATGATGCCTCACGAGCCTTCTATTACTCGAGCCTCTCGAGTTTATCCAGACCGTCCATTTGTTGGCGTTGGAGCTGTTGTTCTAGCCGCTCAAAATATTGTTTTAGTTAAACGTCGGTTTGAACCACTAGCTGATGAATGGAGCCTGCCTGGAGGAGCCCTTGAATTAGGGGAGACGATGACGATTGGTGTGGCTAGAGAAATTAGAGAGGAAACGAGTCTCCAAGTGGAAGTCGGGCCGGTGATCGATGTGCTTGACCGTATCGTTCGAGATGATGCGGGTCAGGTTCAATATCATTATGTGCTTATAGATTTTTTGTGTCGTGTGGTGGGAGGCACGTTGGCACCTGGGTCGGATGTATCGCAAGCGGTCTTGGCAGCTCCGAACGCTCTTGAGGAGTATCGGTTGACCAGTAAGGCGCGTGCTGTTATTACACGTGGACTTGCAATGCAGAATCAACTGTAGCGTGCTCAAGCTTGAGGCTCGAGTCACAGGTAATGTGGCCAAGTTTGGGCGACGTTGACAATCACAAAACCTCAGTGTTACCGTCACGCGTTATGGCTCTTCATACTAAGATTCTTTTGGGATTGGCCGTCGGCGCGATATCCGGGATCACCATCAATGTTTTGACAGAAGGTGCCGCTGGTACCGAGCAATTTGTTAGCTCGGTCACGGAACCAATCGGGCGGGTCTGGTTGAATGCATTGATTATGGTGGTCATTCCACTCATCGTGTCGACATTATCAGTTGGGATTTCTGGACTAGGTAGCCTGAAAAAGATCGGGCGTATTGGAATTGTCGCGCTGATGAGCATGTTAAGTTTGACAGCGCTCTCTGCGATGCTTGGCCTGACTGTTGTGAATTTGGTGAAGCCAGGTGAAGGTCTGAATCCAGCGGTCACTGAACGGCTCATCGAAACCTATCAGGGTGAGTCGGATGCGATGGGATTAGCCGAAGGTGCCTTTGGGATGGAGATGTTCGTACGCATCGTGCCGCGTAATCCGGTTCAGGCTGCCGCCAATGGTGAGATGCTCGCGGTCATTTTTTTCGCGTTAATGATCGGAATTGGGCTGACGATCGCACCGAAGGAAAAAGCACAGCCACTCCGAAGTTTTCTCCAAAGCCTCAGCCACGTGACGATCGGTATTATCGGCTTGGTGATGAAGGTGGCGCCGCTCGGTGTGGCCTGTTTGATTTTCAGTGTGACGGCGCGCTTTGGCTTCGAAATTATTTTTAATCTTCTCAAGTACATGATGACCGTCGTCGGTAGCTTGACGATCTTTTTTGTGGTGGGTTATTCACTTATTTTGCGTTTTGTGGCGAAGCGCGATCCTGTCGAATTCATGAGGCGAACCTGGGTTGTTGTCTTGACTGCATTTTCCACGTCGTCTAGCGCTGCGACACTACCGACCACCATGCGTGTTGCCAAGGAGGAGCTAGGGGTTTCCGATGCCGTGACCGGATTTGTCTTGCCCCTTGGTGCGACGATGAATATGAATGGCACAGCTCTCTTTGAAGGCGTGACGGTGTTATTTATCGCCCAGGTGTTTGGCGTTGATCTTTCATTGGGCAGTCAGTTGATTGTCATCATGCTGTCTGTGATAACTGCCATTGGTACGGCTGCTGTACCAGGTGGTTCAATACCATTGTTGATGATGGTGCTTGGTATTGTGGGAGTGCCGGTAGAGGGCATTGCGATCGTCCTTGGTGTGGACAGGATTCTTGATATGTGTCGCACCACGTTGAATGTGATTGGCGATCTTGTGACTTCGACAATCGTTGACCGCTTCGAAAGTGATGGGTCAACGAACAGTGTGCCAACGAAAGAGATGGATTAGTTGGACGAAGAGACCATGACCTCCGATCTACCAAGCCGGGATACTGCGTGGGCATTGTTGACGGAGTATACGAAGAGTGAAAGCTTACGGAAGCACGCGCTTGCTGTTGAGATTGCGGTGTGTGGTTATGCGAGGAAGTTTGGAGAAGATGAAAATCTATGGGGTTTAGTTGGGTTGTTACACGATTTTGACTACGAGCGTTGGCCCAGCCTTGAAGATCACCCGTATCGTGGTGCGGAGATTCTACGCGAGCGTGAATATTCTGAAGTGTTGATTCGCGCGATCATGTCCCATTCTGATGAGACTGGGGTTGTTAGACAGTCACGCCTTGAGCACACACTGTTCGCGTGCGACGAGTTGGCTGGTTTTATTACGGCGGCGGCATTAGTTCGTCCTTCTAAAAGCGTGCTTGATTTGGAAGCTAAATCGGTCAAGAAGCGGATGAAAGATAAAGCGTTTGCCCGTGGCGTTAGTCGGGATGATTTGCGTAAGGGTGCCGAAGAACTCGGATTAAGCCTCGATGAGCACATCACGAATGTCATTACTTTTATGCGCTCATCTGCGGAAACACTGGGACTTAAGGGCTCGCTCTAGCACGTCGTCAAACTCATCATTAAATCCATTGTTTACTTAGTCAGTTGATGTTTAATTGGCTATCGCATAAAACATCTCACCGAAACAGAGTAAGGTGATTGCGGTCAGTTGTGATTCGAATCAACACCATGGCTCTACAAACAAAGATTCTGCTAGGACTCATCGTTGGCGTAGTGTCCGGAATCGCCATCAATATCTTGACAGGTGGTGCCGCTGGCACGGAGCAGTTTGTCAGGTCGGTCACTGAACCAATCGGACGGGTCTGGTTGAATGCGTTGATGATGCTTGTGATTCCAGTAGTAATCTCGACACTGTCAACTGGAATTGCAGGGTTAGGCAGCCTGAAGCGGCTTGGAAGGATTGGCAGCCTCTCATTATTGAGTATGTTAACTATCTCAATGGTCGCTGCGTTGCTTGGCCTTGGCCTCGTGAACCTTGCGCAGCCAGGTGAAGGTCTGAATCCAGCAGTCACTGAACGGCTTCTGGAAACCTATCAGGGTGAGTCGGATGCGAGGGGATTAGCTGAAGGTGCCTTTGGGATGGAGCTGTTCGTCCAGATTGTCCCGCGTAATCCGGTCCAGGCTGCGGCCAATGGTGAGATGCTTGCAGTGATTTTTTTCACCTTAATGATCGGGATTGGGTTGACCATCGTACCGAAGGAAAAAGCACAGCCGTTGCTGAATTTTCTTGAAAGTCTGGGTCACGTTACCGTCGGTCTTATTGGCTTGGTGATGAAGGTGGCGCCCCTCGGTGTGGCCTGTTTGATTTTCAGTGTAACGGCGCGCTTTGGCTTCGAAATTATTTTTAATCTTATTAAGTACATGACGACCGTTGTCGGTGGCCTGGCGCTCTTTTTTGTTGTGGGCTACTGGTTGGTTGTGAAGTTTATTGCCAAGCGTAATCCAGTCGAGTTCATGCGACGAACCCGGGTTGTCTTCTTGACTGGATTTTCCACGTCGTCTAGCACCGCGACATTACCGACCACTATGCGTGTTGCAAAGGAGGAGCTAGGGATTTCCAATGCCGTGGCTGGATTCGTCTTGCCACTCGGCGCGGTTATCCATATGCCAGGCTCGTCTCTATTTGGAGTTGTAACGATTCTCTTTATCGCGCAGGTGTTTGGTGTTGATCTTTCATTGGGTAGTCAGTTAATTGTGCTCTTGATGTCTCTAGTGTCGTCGATCGGTGCGGCTGCTGTACCTGGTGCTGTGATTCCACTATTGATGATGGTGCTTGCTATGGTGGGAGTGCCGTTAGAAGGCATTGCGATCATGCTTGGTGTGGATAGGATTCTTGATATGTGTCGCACCCCGTTGAATGTGATTGGCGACCTTGTGATTGCCACTATTGTGGATCGCATCGAGAACGAGTCGTCCTCTCGTATAGGCTAAGGTTTATGCAGACTCTGTTATGATTTCTGAAGTATGCCTAATCGTGACGTTGTTATCCTGAGTGCGGTTAGAACCCCTATCGGAAAATACGGTGGGTCGTTCAAGGACGTGCATCCCACCGAGTTGGGTGCAGTGGCTGCCCGCGCGGCCATTGCAAGTGCTGGGATTGAACCCTCAGATGTGGACGAAGTCTGGATTGGACACGGTCGGCAAGCAGGGTCGGGTCCAAACCCAGCCCGTCAGGTCGCTTTTCGTGCCGGATTACCGGACACCGTGGTAGCTCAGACCATTAATAAGGCCTGCGCATCTGGTCTGCAGGCGTTGGCAAGTGGGGCCCAAGCGATACTACTTGGTGAGGCTGATGTGGTGCTAGTTGGCGGAATTGAGTCAATGAGCCGTATGCCACACATGATTGATTCGAATGCTGCTCGGTGGGGTCATCGGATGGGACATGTCGCCCTAGTCGACGCGATGTATCGAGACGGGTTTCGCTGTCCATTGTCGAACCTTATTATGGGCGAGACGGCCGAGGTGTTGGCTCGTCAATACGGCATCACTCGCGCAGACTCTGATAGTTACGCGCTCGAAAGTCAGCGCAGGGCCGAAGTGGCCATCAAGGCTGGAAAGTTTCGAGATGAGATTGTTCCCGTCGAAGTAACTGGTCGTGATGGTGAGACCGAAACAATCGATAGTGACGAGCATCCGAGATTTGGCCTGACGATCGAGTCACTCAAAAAATTAACACCAGTGTTTGATGAAGTGGAAGGGCAACCTGGCATCGTGACGGCTGGATCTTCTTCAGGCATTACAGACGGTGGCGCTGCATTGATGCTAACGACGGCCGATCGGGCAAAACTTATGGGGCGCGTGCCCTTGGCGAAATTATCAGGTTGGGCCAGTGCGGGTGTGGATCCACGTATTATGGGGATTGGTCCAGTTCCCGCAATTCACAAACTGTGTCAACGTTTGGATTTACCGGTAGATACTTTCGACTTGGTTGAACTGAATGAAGCATTTGCAGCGCAGGTTTTGGCGGTGTTACGTGATGTTCCAATCAATCTGGATCGATTGAATGTTAACGGTGGTGCGATAGCACTGGGACATCCTATCGGCTGCACGGGATCTAGAATTGTTGTAACCCTGCTTCACGAAATGCGAAGGCGGGCAGCATTCCGAGGGTTGGCAACTCTTTGTGTGAGTGGTGGAATGGGCATGGCTCTCGCTGTTGAGCGTCCGTGACGTACTCCTAAGATTCCAGGGTTGATAAGGATTATGAGAATCGCCTAAAGTTCTTAAGGTGCGAGTATTGTCAGTCTCTTTATACGCTCATGTACAATGAACAGATGCTGGACATCATACGCAGGTTGTTAACCACCCTTGGGGAAGATCCATCACGAGAGGGCCTTCTTAAGACACCAGAGCGTGTTGAGCGCTCGCTGAAATTCCTCACGAGCGGTTATCAGAAAGATGTCGATGAAGTCTTAAACGGTGCATTGTTTACCGTTGATTATACGGAGATGGTGATTGTTAAGGATATCGATTTCTATTCACTCTGCGAACATCATCTTTTACCGTTTTTCGGTAAGTGTCACGTAGCCTACCTGCCTACCAATCAAGTGATCGGGTTAAGTAAGATTCCTCGGATTGTGGAGATCTTTAGCCGTCGACTTCAAGTGCAAGAACGATTAACGAATGAAATTGCTGAGACGATTAGAGAGAAAATCAATCCACTCGGTGTCGCAGTAGTTTTAGAGGGCACCCACCTTTGCATGTCAATGCGCGGTGTTGAAAAGCAGAATTCTACGGCTGTGACGAGCGCGATGCTAGGAGTGTTTCGTGAGGACGCTCGGACACGTTCAGAGTTCCTCGCACTCATCCGTCAACATGAGACGTCCATTGTATCCCCCTATGTTGGTAAACAAGCCTCCTGTGTTGTTGAGGAGGTATAAGAAAGAATGACGGGTGATAGCCCAGACCGATTTCTACGATTGTGGATTATTACTTTAATTCTCATAGTGTGTATGGTGAAGTCGGCCTTTGTTCAAGACTCTTCAGAAGCGACGGAGGTGTTCTGTCCTTCAGTTCTCGGTACAGGTCTTACCACGCAAAGAGAATTCTGTGACATCCTCATTGGTCGAGATCCGCAGGCTGGCGTAAGAGTGGTAATTCCTAGGCAAAGTGGCGAAGCTCAACTTTCTTTCGACTTATCGAACCGCCATACCTATTCGGAAGCACAAGCTCTCGCAGGTCTGGCTTTTGCAAAGTACACCGCGACTATCGGTGTTTTGACTTCTGATGGCACATTGCTTTCTCGCGGTGTCATACAAAGTGAATTTCGGAGTGTTGAGGATTTGGTCGATCGGGTAGGGGGTGGTGCTGGGCCTGGCGGAGTGAAAGCGGTTGCGCCGACAGGACTGGTACGGATCGAAGTTGCCATTCCTGGCGAAGTGGATTCAGTTGCCATTCTTGGTGAAAATCTCGACGTACGTAGACTGGATGGGCACGATATTTTTACGTCGCCTGGTCGACCAATTGCCATTATCAGTAACGTTGAAGTTCGTTATCTTTCTCGTTGACTAGGCTTCGTGAAGTTATTCACGGCAGTTGATAATCGACGTTGCACACTGATTTGTATGCCGTGATATTTTGTGATCCTAATAATTTGATCCCGCCTTGGTTTCAATATCGCAGGAATATTGACTGAGTAGTAGCTAAGATAATTAAACTCATGAAAGTAGTGAACATTAAACTCGTTGATTTATTTAAGGCGGTGATGACACTTGCCCATTGATGTCACCAAAGAAGGCCGACAGAGTATGCATGTGTACGATGTCATTGTCGTGGGAGCTGGTCCTTCGGGATTGGCTGCTGCGATTGCAGCACAACAGGCTGGGCTCGATTACAAGGTCTTGGAGCAGGGGTTTCTAGTCAATTCCATCTTTCATTTTCCTGTAAATATGAGGTTTTTCACGACACCAGAATTGCTGGAAATTGGCGGACTTCCCTTTGTGACACCTTACGATAAGCCGACACGCCAGGAAGCTCTTCGATACTATCGTCGGGTTACTGACAGCTATCAGCTGAATATTGACCTTGGAGAATCAGTCATTGACCTGAAATCACCAGAAGCGACTTCAAGGAATGAATTTACAGTCGAAACACAATCAGAAGGTAAAGGGAAGCGGCAGTTTTATAGCCGTACGGTCGTGCTTGCACTTGGCTGCTACGATTATCCAAACCGTTTGAGTATTCCTGGTGAAGACTTGCCTCATGTGTCGCACTATTACAGTGAACCGCATTCTTATTATCGTAAAGAGGTCATTGTTGTCGGTGGGAAGAATTCTGCTGCGGAAGCTGCACTTGAGTTATTTCGTGCCGGTGCAAAAGTAACGTTAGTACATCGCCGAGGAGAACTCGGGCAATCGATAAAATACTGGGTGCGTCCGGATATTTTGAATCGCATCACGGAAGGATCCATTGCAGGGTGTTTTGAAGCGAAGGTTGTCGAGATTCGGGTGGACGAGGTCGTCATTGAACACTCGGGCAAACTACATACATTACCGGCTGAGGCGGTCTTCTTATTGACAGGTTATCGCACTGATACAAGCTTGATGAGCCAGGCCGGAGTGCGGATTGCCTCGGATACTTATATTCCTGAGCATGATTCTGCAACGTTTGAAACCAACGTTGATGGTCTCTACATTATCGGCACTGCAATAACTGGTATTCACAGTGGTCGTATTTTTATTGAAAACGGCCGATTCCATGGTCAAGTAGCGATCAAACAGATTCTAAAACGATTCAACCGCAAGAAGAATTGATTATTCAGGGTAAAGCTACTGAAGTTGACGGGATTGCGATGGGTAACGTGCGACCAGAAGCTTCATTTCAAGTAATTCGATGAGTGATTCACACCGCTTGGCAAGCCCTTCGCGTTCAAGCAGTGCCTGTTTTTCTATCGCGTCGATGTCAAGATATTGAGCCAGTGCATTAACAAGGTCTTCATCGGAGACTGACTTCGGTAATCTTCCCTCGGCGTTTTCATTTTTGGCACTTTGAGTCAGCAATTCTTCCAGGCGACCACGACTCCCTTGTACGGCTAAGCGGGTCACTTCGTCTACGGGTTCTGCGATACCACTAACGCGCGCGATTCGATAACCTTGACCATTATCCTCGCCACTAATTTTGAATTTTTGTAATCCTCTGAGGACAATGTTGTAACGGCCATCCTCTAATGTTTCCGAATGTGTAATCAGTCCGGCACATCCAATGGAAAACACTGCTGGACGCCCTTCATAGTCACTTTCCCAACCTGGTTTGAGTAGGGTCATTCCAATAATTCGATCTCCGAGGAGAGCATCAGTAATCATCCTCTTGAACCGGAGTTCGAAGATATGTAACGGTAGAAAAACATTTGGAAAGAGTACCGTGTTGGGCAACGGAAAAATTGGAATAGATGGCGGTAACATTAGCGTGACTTTGCAGCGATTACATTTTAGGTGATTTTCATTTCACAAGAGATCCCAAGGTAATACACATGACTATTTAGTATAGTTGTCGCAATAAACTCGCTCGTTCACTCAATACCACTTATATAAGATTTTAGCACGCTGGGTATGAAAAACTTCCAATGGAGTAATTCAGGTGAGGGCTGCGTCCGCTTGTTCGTGCGCATGGTATGAACTGCGCACGAGAGGTCCTGATTCCACGTGTTTGAATCCGAGATCCTTTGCTATACAAGCCAATTCGTTGAATTCGTCTGGATGGTAGTACCGTGCCACAGGCAAGTGAGCCGGGGATGGACGCAAGTACTGACCGATTGTTAGTCTCTTACAGCCAGTTGCATACAGATCTTGTAAGGTTGTTATTACTTCATTCCAATGTTCCCCAAGCCCGACCATGAGGCCTGACTTTGTCGGTATAGTCGGTTGAAGGGCATGCGATCGACCTAGCAGTTCAAGTGCTCGATCATACTTTCCACCCGGTCGTGCCGTTCGATAAAGCCGTGATACGGTTTCCAGATTGTGATTCAAGACATCGGGTTTACTCTGAAGAATTGTGCGAAGTGAGTCTACCTTACCTTGAAAATCAGGGATAAGCACTTCCAACCGGCAAGTTGGGCGTAGTGTGCGGGTTGCTCGAATCGTTTCTGCGAAGATAGATGCTCCACCATCAGGTAGATCGTCACGGTCGACTGAGGTAATCACGGCATAGTTGAGTTCGAGCGTTCTAATGGCTTTAGCTATGCGTGCAGGTTCATCGCCGTCGACTTGACCGGGATTACCGTGCACGACATTGCAGTAGCCGCATGCCCGTGTGCAGACATCACCCAGGATCATGAAGGTCGCTGTACCGTGATGCCAACACTCGCCGATGTTCGGGCAGTTGGCTTCCTCACAGACAGTGTGCAGGTTTAATGACTGAACGAGCTGCTTGAGACGAATATAATTCTTGGTGCCAGGTGCTTTCACCTTAAACCAAGGAGGTTTGCGTTCTCTTGGTAGTGGGTTGGCCGGTATGGGACGACCACGTTGTAGAGTAACTGGATTCGACACCCCTATATGTTATCAAGAGACTTGGAGTTGTGTGGATAGGAACCTGAAGCCCGTTCAGGAATAGGAATACTAAGAGTATCCAAATATCTTAAACTTGTAGTTTTTTTTGCTAAATCTTACCCTGTCAATGATGAATGTGTTCTTGATCGATGGCACCTATGAATTGTTTAGGCATTTTTATGCAGTGCCGAACTTCACCAACGCGGCTGGTCAGGAGGTTGGTGCAGTCAGAGGAGTAGTGCGATCAGTCTTGAGCATGCTGGAAGACCGCGTAACACATATTGGCGTTGCTACCGATCATGTTGTCGAATCATTCAGAAACAAGATGTGGCCAGGGTATAAATCTGGTGAGGGCATTGACCCGGTATTGATGTCGCAGTTCCCGTTGCTTGAGCACGCTCTAACCGCAATGGGGGTGCAAGTTTGGCCAATGATCGAGTTTGAGGCTGATGATGGACTGGCATCCGGGGCGGCGAAGGCCGCGTCTAATCCTCAGGTTGAGCAGGTGTTCATTTGTACTCCAGACAAGGATCTGGCCCAGTCCGTAGTTGGTACACGAGTTGTGCAATTTGATCGGCGCCTAGGAGAGGTAAGGGACGCTTCAGCCGTTAAGGTTAAATATGGTGTAGGTCCTGACTCAATTACCGACTATTTAGCACTCACTGGCGATACAGCTGATGGATATCCTGGACTTCCCGGATGGGGCGCTAAGTCGTCGAGCTTGGTACTGGCTCGATATGGACATATTGAGTCAATACCGGTTTCGGGACATGAGTGGGATGTGAAGGTTCGTGGCGCTGCCAAACTTGCAGTGACTCTAGCTAAGAATAGGGAACTTGCATTAACATTTCGAGATTTGGCCACGTTACGCACGGATGCGCCTGTGTTCGACACGGTCGATGAACTGAAGTGGGGCGGACCGCGAGAGGATTTTATTGATTACTGCACTCAGATGGACGCTCAGGCGATTTACCGCCGAGTCGAACGTCTCGCTATTCAGAGATTAGAGTGAACACTTTATTGAGTTAGAGGTTTGTGCTGATTGGGAAATGAGTTCGTGGAGGTGTTGCAGTATGGTAGAAAATCAAAACCTTGGTATCACTTGGCTCGGTCATGCGACGTTTGTGCTCACGTCACCTAGCGGTAAGAGAATTCTTATTGATCCTTTCCTAACGTCGAACCCATCTTGCCCGAAAGGTCAAAAAGAAACAAACGAGCTTGATCTAATTCTCATTACACATGGCCACCATGATCATCTAGAGTTGGACGATCTCGGAGCGATCTCAGGAGCAACAGGTGCTCCAATTGTCTCAATTCTCGAACTGGCAAAATGGCTGGAGAGTCAAGGATTCGGTAATGTGCATGGTATGAACAAGGGTGGCACCCAACGTGTAGCAGGTGTTGACGTCACAATGGTGTCGGCCAGCCATAGTTCCAGTGTCCAAGACCCGAAGGATAATCATTTAGTGCCTGTGGGTGAGCCTGTCGGCTACGTGATCCGATTTGAGAATGGTCAGACGATCTACTTTGCGGGTGATACCGACGTGTTTGGTGATATGACGATTATTAGACGGTTATATGAACCAGAAATTGCCTTTTTGCCGATCGGGGACCACTTTACGATGGCTCCTCGAGGTGCAGCGTTAGCAGTTGAATTACTCGGGGTGCGGAAGGTTGTGCCGATGCATTATGGTACGTGGCCAGTATTAACAGGAACCCCAGCAGAACTGGGTAAGCTGTTGCCTGCCGGTGTAGAAATGCTCACACTCAAGCCGGGTGAGACTGTTTGAGAATCTCGCAATCGTGTTTGCGGATTAGCTATTTCGGCGATCGACGATCCGCTTGGCCTTAAGGTCAAAGCGGGGAAGGGTCTCGGCAGGTACGATAGCGACTGGGATTCTCACAGCCAGTCGCTGAGACAGGGCCTCACTGAGTGCTGGCGCAACACTGGCGGCCGCTTCAATTTCCAGGTGCACCTCTTCCATTGCCCTTTGCTTAGTCCGTACGATTCTAAATTCATCAACCTCGAACTCACGAACTATCGCTTCGATGGAGGACGGGTATATGTTGATGCCACGCACCACCATAAGGTCATCAGCTCGGCCAATCAACCCATCTGGCACCATAAGAGAGGTACGAGTGCATCCACACTGGCGTCCGCCACCTCGAACAAGATCACCTGTTCGATAACGGATCACTGGCCAGCCCGGCCGACCGAGGTTGGTGATAATGAGTTCACCAATCTCGCCGGTATCAACTGGTTCATTGGTAGTCGGATCGAGAATTTCTGTAATAAATTCAGACTCGATTAAATGAAGGCCACATTGTTTCTCGCAGGTGAAACCGTACGCACCAATTTCGGTAGCGCCAGCGTGATCGAAGCAGTGCGCACCCCAAGCGGTTTCGATTTGTGCTCGCACTGTTGGAATTGAGGCGCCTGGTTCACCTGCATGGATAGTGGCCCGAATGCCAAGTTCTGTAAGGTTGATGCCCTCGTCCCGTGCCACTTCAGCTAAACGTAGAGCGTAAGTTGGTGTGCTTAGAAGGGCTGTGGCGCCGGCGTGACGCAGTAGGTGCAAACGTGCCTTCGAATCTAGGCCGCCTCCTGGAATTGTCAAGGCTCCGAGTTTGATGCCTGCGTTGTGGGCAGCCCAAAAACCAATAAATGGTCCGAATGAAAACGCTAGAAAAATCCGGTCTTTGTTATTCAGACTAGCTCCATGATAGACGTATTGCCAACACTCCGCCCACCAGTTCCAACTTTCTTCGGTGTCGAGAATGGTTAATGGTTTTCCAGTAGTGCCAGACGTTTGGTGGTAGGTGATGTAACGGTCACGTTCATAGGTAGCGATTGTACCCAATGGGGGTGTTGTAGCTTGGTCAGCGACGAGTTCAGACTTCGTTGTAAATGGTAGCGCTTCAAACTGATCCCAATCTAGTGGAGTCGTGATTGAGTCGAACTTTCGTGCATAGAATCTATTTTCTGGAAGAATCGTGTCGAGAAGTTCATTGAGCTGTTCGAGTTGCCTCGTACGAATCTGTTCAGGTGTGGCTGTTTCGAGATCAGGTTTATATATCAAAGCAATTCGTCAAGATTACGGAAGCGGCAATGTTTTACTATTCAGCGTAGCTCGAATAATAGTCGGATAGGTCTCACGCATTGACCCGTGTAAAAAACAGGTCTGTTCACCCATTCGAACGGAACGTTTCGCACTCTCGTTGGTTTCGTCAGCATCCATGAAGACTTGCGTGTCTGTTGGGCCGGCTTCTGCGCTTGTACCATTTGGTCCAGGTTGCAGGTAATCATTGAATTGTACAATCTGACTTGAACGAACGTTCTGTTTTGTGATGTAGGCGTAGCGTCCAAGCTGCGTCATATAGCAGAATCCCACGCCTGCCGACAGATAGGCGAGAGGTCCTGGGGCTGTGGTTCCGCCAGCCGCGTCACAGAGAAAACGGAAGCTGCTGCCAAGTGGCTGAAATAGATGAATGTCTGTTTCGAAGAGATCATTGCCGACCAATCTAGCTTCCGAATGAATGTGCAGCGTACGCTTCTGTTCTGCCTGTAAGCTTGATCCGGCACCTCCTGTTACTCCATGCTTCACTTCGGCCGTTTTTATTTTCGTGACAAGATTTTCTCGAAAGCTGTTGTTTGTAGCTGGTTGCAGGTTGTGAAAACTCTCTTGAGGCTTGACTGCCAAATCGTTCGGCGAGGGCGCCATGTCAGAGAGTGAAACTTGATTGCCATTTAGTTGGAGTGCAAATGTATTTGTGAATAGGTCTCGCATTACTGCGTGTGCTGGTGAAAGATCAGAGGCCTTCATCACAAGTGGTGCCAGAATTTCAGGAGAGGCATCCGATTCCAATTTTACAGTCAACTCAGCCGGGACACCTTCTCCGATCATGTCACCTCGTAAGGCTGAGCCGGTCATCGTGTACTTTGTATCCTGATCGACGGCGAGTGAGTGGATATTGACTTTATTGGCCCGTAAAAGTTCCACAAGTTGGCTCATGTAGCAGAATTGGAGGCCTGCAGCAAAAAAGGCGAGAGGAAATGGTGCGAGATCAGTGCCATTCAGATATGGACCTTCGTCTGAAACTAATCTCCAAGTTGCTCCAGGCGGGACTAATTGACGGACGACTGCCTCCTTCTGCATGCCGTCAAGAGAACGAATGTCGACACGATAGGACAGTTGACTTGGTATCGGTCCTGAACTCGTGGAAACAGTAGCTTCTGAGTCATCCACTTTATAGACCAACGGAGTATTGAAATCCTGCAGTTTTGGCATCTTCACTTTACTCCCGCTATCTTCCCTATTTGCTTTTACACTGTATTATAGCCGTTCTAGAGGAAGCCGATTGACGGCTCCTACCGCCCGCAATCATAATGGCTTTATGGAACACCCCGTTACTACAAATACGCACCCCAATGAATATAAACACTGGAAGTTAACTTTTGAGGGTCCACTTGCTCGGCTTGCGATGGATGTCCAAGAAGATGCCGGTTTGCGCCCAGGTTACTCTCTAAAGTTGAATTCGTACGATTTAAGTGTCGACATCGAGTTAGCTGATGCGCTACAGCGCATTCGATTTGAGCACCCAGAAGTAAGAGTTGTAGTCATAAGCAGCCTAAAAGAGAAGATTTTTTGCGCTGGCGCGAATATATTCATGCTTGGCACATCCTCTCATGCCTTCAAGGTTAATTTCTGTAAATTCACCAACGAAAC
>Ga0163108_10000072_pt1 | contig 65212 bp, 72 predicted proteins | sample Fk1155metaG_FD_109644 | JGI IMG/M metagenome (GOLD analysis project Ga0163108, IMG submission 109644) | Marine microbial communities from the Central Pacific Ocean - Fk160115 155m metaG | ecosystem: Environmental > Aquatic > Marine > Oceanic > Photic zone | place: The Central Pacific Ocean...
CAGACAGCGATGGTGTTGCAGATGATGTAGATAACTGTCTTGATGTTTCTAATGCTGATCAAGCTGATCTAGATGAAGATGGAACTGGTGATGCATGTGATGATTCAGACAGCGATGGTGTTGTTGATGCAGAAGATAACTGCCCTAGTCTTTCTAATGGTGACCAATTAGATACAGATGAAGATGGAACTGGTGATGCATGTGATGATTCAGACGATGATGGTGTTGCTGATGACACTGACACTTGTCCAGATGTGCCAAATCCAGGTGCTGCACAGACTACTGATGTAGATGCTGATGGAATTGTAGATGCATGTGATCCATGTCATGAATCTGTTTTGATTGGTGAGTTACAAGCTAATGGTCCATTAGTACAGGTTAGCTATAATGGTGCTTTTGCATTCGATCCTAGATTTTTCTATGATAGTCCGTTAATATCTCATATTTTTAAAAAAGGTGAGTGGAATGGTATGGCTGTAGTAAATGAAGACAATGAATTTATTTATACGTTTTTAAAACAGACTTCAAATGATATCCATGGTACTTTCTTAGGGTTTTCATACAATTCTGTAAATGATGATCTGCATGTATATAACTTATCTGGTTCTATAAGAGCTAATAATCATCTTGCTGGTGTAACCTTCCGTGCATTCGGTGTTTCTGAAACCTTGGAAGAGTGGGGGTTAGATTTGAGTTTAGGTTCTCCAGAATTAAGTTCTGTGGAATGTGCTAATTTATCTGATGCTGTTGCAAATGATATACATGAGTTAATGAGTCAGATTTTTCCATCAACTTTTTAATTGATTATTTTCCAAGCGAATAACAAAAACTTTCAAAGCCCCATCCCGGGGCTTTTTTTAGTAACTATAAATTTATAGCAGCTTAAACAAATCAATCTGCTGGTTTGAATTTCAAGCCGTTGTTTAACTGTGTTTGAAAATCTGTCTAAAAGCCTTTAGAATAGGCATAATCTAATTGTTTATATGTTTGTTTGGCTACATAATATTCGCTCTGCTCATAATGTTGGTACAATTCTACGCACTGCAGATGCATTGGGAAATGTAACAGTTGTCTTATCTGGATATACTCCACGCTTGCTCGACAAATATGGATTAAGTAATAAAAAGTTACTCAAAGTTTCACTCGGGGCAGAGGAGTCGGTACCTATTTTAGAGTTTGACGAAAAGGAGGATTTTTTGAATTATTTAGCCTCAAAAAACAAGAGTCTAAACACTCAAGATTTAGATGTTTTGCATGATCATGATTTTAATAAGTTGTCTAGTTTGACAGGCTATGACTTTGTATCTTTGGAGTTGACTTCAAATTCGATTTCATATAAAGAATTTGAAACAAAAAACCTTCAAAATACTGTGTTGATTTTAGGTAACGAGGTCTCTGGAGTAGAGGATAAATTGCTTAATATTTCTAGCAAAGTTTTAGAAATTCCAATGTCTGGAAACAAAGAAAGTTTAAATGTTGCAATATCATTTGCGGTAGTAGCTTTTTATTTGAGAGATCAGATTTAATTTTATTTTGAGTATATAATTTATACAAAGATGTACGGTTTGGTGAGTAAATATTTTGTTCATGCTTATTTATTTTATAAAAGTGTTTTTACAATATTTTCAAGAAGTTGTAAAACTATTCAGATTTTAAAATTCAATTAAAAAACCCCATAAAAATTTTATGAGGTTTTTTATACCAAGTGTTGAATAAAAAATTTATTCTTATTTTAATACATAAAGTCTATCGACTAATTTATGTGGAGAATCGTAATTGAAACTTCCCATTATAAATTCTGTGTGTTTTTTTAAGTTTTTAGGTAGTTTTTTCTCTAGTTCTTTTTTCATGTTTTTTGGCACAAAGATCTTTAATTTTGTGAACATGTTTTGAGATGTCCAAAATACAATTTTGTCAATTACTTCATTTAAGAAGACTGATTCCATGTGTTCTCGTACATGATTGTTTTCGGCACCATTTTTTACAAACCGGCTTCCTTGCTTAGAAACACCTTCGTTGTCTGAGTATTCTAGTCTATCTGTAAGTTCTACGTGAATATCCTCTAATTGTGCTAAAGAATATTTATGTCCTAGATAGACTCTAGAGTTATAGTGCGTAATTTGAAGAATCATAGTAGTTTCTTCAAATGGTCGGTGGTAGCTTTCTAGGTTCCATGTTTCTTTAATCATCTTAGATTGGGGTTATTGTGGTTTGTAAGGTTGCACTTATTCCAAAACTAATTAATAGAATAAGGCTTGCAATTATAACAACTGAATATTTTTGTAAAAACCGATGTAATTGATTCTTAAATTTGCTCATATTTGATTGTTAAATCTTAATATTATATTTCAAATAGAAAGTTTTGTCAAGACTTAGCTCCAAAGAAATTATTATATAACTGTTGAAAATCATCTCTCAATCTACTAAAATTCCCTTATGTAATTAGTCATATGCCAGTTTTTGCAGACAATAAAAAAGCACGTTTTAACTATCAAATTATCGAGTCTATTCAGGCAGGTATGATACTTAGTGGTGGAGAAGTTAAGAGTGTACGTGCATCGAAAGTTTCTTTTACAAATGCATATGTTTTGTTTTTAAATAACAAACCAATTTTACGTGGGTTGCATATTGCTCCTTACGGTTTTTCTGATAATCGAGATTATAATCCAGAAAGAGATCGTGAGCTTTTGTTAAGTGCCCAAGAAATTAAACAATTACAAAATAAGATAGACCAAAAATCGCTTACTATGGTTCCTTTGAATTTGCATAGTAAGAAAGGTTTAATAAAGTGTGAAATAGCCTTGGTTCAAGGTAAAAAATTACATGACAAACGTAATGTTCAAAAAAATCGCGATATGGACCGCGAAGCAAAAAGAGCCATTAAAAAGTATAAATAGTATTCGTCCTGTGATATTTAGTGTGTGTCAACGACTCTTACTTGACCACTAGTCATTCAAATTCTAATGTCAATATATCACATGTGATATAAAATCTAATCCATCCTAGTATGCAGATCGATAAAAATGTATTCCGAGCTTATGATATCCGAGGTAAAGCAATTGCAGATAATCCTCAGTTAACTTCAGAATTTGCTTTAGAGTTAGGCAAGGCTCTTGGCACTTATTTTTCTAGAAAAGGACGAACTTCCATAGCTACGGCACGTGATGGGCGTTTAACTTCACCAGAGTTACATGCATCATTGATAGATGGATTATCAATGACAGGAATTAAAATGACAGATTTGGGTTTAAGTCCATCTCCAATGTTTTATTTTGCAGTTTGCCAATCAGAATTTGATTGTGGAGTGATTGTAACAGCTTCTCATAACCCTAAAAACGACAATGGTTTTAAAATTGTAGATGACAATGCACACTCAGTTTGGGGACCTGAATTGCAAAATATTTATGAAATGATTATCAAGCAAGATTATGATTTATCTTCCAAACACTCAAGTGTTTCAGAGTTTTCTGTATTCGATAGATATAAAGCTCATATGAAAAGTGAGTTACATGTGCAACGTCCGTATAAATTAGTGATAGATACAGGTAATGGTATTAATGGGCCTTTTATAGAGGAATTGCTCGAACATCCAAATTTAGATGTAACAGTTATTTATAAAGAAATCGATGGTAATTTTCCAAATCATCCAGCAAATCCAGAAAAGGAAAAAAACATGTTAGACCTATCTGCAAAAGTACGCGAGCTTCGAGCCGATTTAGGACTTGGATTCGATGGCGATGCCGATAGACTCGGAATGGTAGATGAAAATGGTAAGTTCTATACGTGTGACTTACTACTTATGCTTCTTGCAGAGGACTTTTTATCACGAAATCCAGGCGAAACAGTTATATATGACACTAAGGTCTCAAAAATAGTCGAAAACGAGATTAAACAAGCTTCAGGCAAACCCTATCGCTATATGACAGGGCACTCTTTGATCGAAAAAGAAATGCATGCCAAAAATATAAAGTTTGGTGGTGAAATTTCTGGGCACTATTTCTTTGGAGAAAATTACTTTGGTTTCGACGATGCAACTTTAGCAACTGTGCGCTTACTCAACTTGTTAACTAAATCAGATAAAAAAGTTTCAGAATATTTCAAAGATTTACCACATGTTTTTGTCACTCCAGAACTTCGCATAGAATGTGCAGATAACAAGAAGTTTGATGTTGTAAAACAAATCATTAGCAAGTTTGAAGATGATTACAATCTAATCACTCTAGATGGAATGTTTTTAGATTATAACGATCACACGTGGGGAGTCTGCCGTGCATCAAACACTGCAGGTCAATTAACTTTGAGATTTGAATCACAAACTCAAGAAGATTTGTTTACTCTTATTGATCTGATTGCAGATGCTATTGCTAATTTTCCAGAATTGGATGCTCAAGCTGTTAGAGACTTAAAGAACTTGTTTTAATATGTTTATTTTTGTGGTATAATAATTTGATAACCCAAGTTACATGATAAAAACAGTTTATATTGGTGCCGACAAACAAGGCTATGACTTTAAAAAACATATAATCGCAGATCTCAAATCTGATGGTTTAGTTGTTGTTGATTTAGGTGTATTTATGATTGAAAATCAAGCTTCAACAAAAGATCTTGGTCGTGAAATAGGAGAAAAAGTAGCACAAGATCCAGAATCTATTGGAATTATTATCGAAGAAACAGGTTTGAGTATGTGTATTATTGCAGATGAAATGTCTAAAGTTCACTCAGCTATTTGTTTGAAAGATCAAGATATTGAATTCAATGCCACAAATTGTAATACAATCTGTTTATCAGAAAATTGTATGGATTACCCAGAGACAATGAAAAATCTTCGAAAATTTATTCATTCAAAAAATAATCAGCAGTAATTATGCAAATTGGAGCATCTGTTTTATCGGCTGATTTTTCAAATCTGAAAGTAGATTTATATGATATGCAAAAAGCAGGTGTTGATTTTTGGCACTTAGACATTATGGATGGTTATTTTGTCCCAAATTTTACTTTTGGGGTCGATATTATAAATGTAGTCCCATCCAATCTACCTTTACAGATACATTTGATGGTTGAAAATCCAGAAAAAATTTACGAGATTTTCAAGTCCAACCTTTCAATCAAACATGCAAAGTGTGAATTTATTTTTCATGTAGAGAATAAAGAAAACACCGATCTTTTTAAATTAATTTCACAAGTTAAAGCAGACGGTTATCGCGTTGGGTTGGCAATCAATCCTTCAACAATAGTTTCTGAATTAGATCCATATTTAAAACTTCTTGATACGGTATTAATTATGAGTGTAAACCCAGGCTTTTCTGGACAAAAGTTTATTTCTGGTGTGCTAAGCAAAATAGACTACATTAAGTCAATCCGAAATGATATTAAAATAGGCCTGGATGGGGGAGTTAATGATCAAATAGTTAGTTCAGTCAATCTTAAAAATATTGATTTTTTGGTTTCTGGATCCTTTCTTTTCTCTTCAAATAAACGTTTTGAGGCAGTTTCAAGCTTGCAATAGTTACTCTAAGGGTCTGTCAAACTAATGTTATACTTAAAGTGTAATTATTTTATTATGTCTCTTTTAGTAAGCAACTCAATTCCAAAGTTTGCATTAAAAAAAATGCCAAGAGTTTGTGCGGAGATTTTAGAGGAAAAAAATATTGAATATTTTGAATCTCTAGAGATTTTCACTCGTGAGTTACGAGAAATGTCTGTGACTCTTTTTAAAGATTCTGTAATAGATATGGTTGCCTTTAATCCCCAAGAATTTCAATCTGCCACTTGGCTTTTTCAAGAGGCATTTTGTCGTATATATTCAGATTTATCTGAAGCAATGTTGTTTGAACTATCACAAACAGCCTCAGATTTAGTTGAAAATCTTCAGGATTATTTTGAGACCTTTAAAATTCATCCAGCTGAATTACGAATTTTAGAATCTTTTTACACTACTACAAAAAAATATGCATTTATTAATCATCTTCGAAGTGATGATTATAATTTAATCGTATCAATTCTGCAGTCAGAAAGTTTATTATCTGAATTTAAAAAAATTCCTAATGATATTCAAATGACAGATTTTATTGACAGTCTACAAGACTTGTCTTTTAGATATGAGTATTTTTTAATGGATAACCATCTATGTCCTAATTTTTTATTTAATTCTGCGCTTTTAAAAAAATTCCATACTATCTTAGATTATAATTACGAATTTTTGTTTGAGATGGCTGTTGAACACTTTGACTATATAGAAGATAAAGCATTTGATTTTAGACCATTCAAAATAAAATCTGGTTCTAAAGAATTTATTCTTTCTAATCAAGAGCTTTGGAATTCTTATAGTTCTTATCTTTTAGATTGTTTAAAAATAAAAGTGCATTTCTCGTCAGATAAAATAGAATGGGCACTTGCAAATGCACAATATTACTTTTACAAAAATGAATTTGAGTTAAGTTTTAATGCTCTTAAAAAAACACACTCTTTGTTATTAGATAAAGTTTTTCAAATATCAGATATATATGCGGTCGATTTAAGTATGTTTAAACTAAGAATACAAAAACTAAAACCAGCTTATAAATCTGCTTTTGAATCTATGTGCTACTATTTGCAAACCTTACGTAATCACCAATTACAATCAATTTACAAGTTTGCAAATGCAGGCAATTCTTTTATTGAGGTACTTGCTTTGTTGTTCCAAACTTTAGAAACCTTCACTTTTTTATCCGACTTAAAACAAGCACAAAATTATCTTATCAATGCTAAACCAGAGATGCTGCATAAATATTTACATTTGAATTCTAGGCATCAACAAATTATCAAATCATTAAGAAATCAAGAAATTTATTACAAATCAGATTTTTTAGATTCTCTTACAAAAGATGCTTTGAGTCGAGCAAATAGTGACTTATCAGAGGTTCTTATGTAGTTGAGTAATTACTTGTTTTACTTAGCAGTACTTAATTGTTATAATTATTCTATAATAATTGTGCATGCAAATTCTTTCAGACTTGGTCTTAAGTTTAAACAATTATATGCCTTTAAGCATGTTTGTTTTAGTTGGGGGTATTTTAGAAGAAATTATAGCACCAATACCATCACCAGTCATAATGACCTTTGCAGGTGTCGCTACAAAAGAACTCGGCCGAAACTTTGCTTGGATTTTTTGGTATGGAATTTTAGGTGGGATAGGTAAGTCTCTTGGAGCAATTGTCTTATATTTATTGTCTGATAAATTTGAAGACTTTTTCACTAACACCTGTGGTAAGTTTTTTGGAATTAAAGCTCATCACTTTGAAACCTATGGACAAAAACTATCTAAGAATCCCAATTTGTTTTGGTGGCTTTTTGCAATTCGTGCCTTTCCAATTGCTCCTAGTGCCGTGATTTCTGTTTTATCTGGGGTTCTAAAGGTACCCTTTAAAACTTATGTAATTTCTACATTACTTGGGTGTATTGTGCGCGATACTGTTTATGTGTTTGTGGGTTATTCCGCAAACAATTTTTATACTTCTTTAATGCAAGGAGCTTTAGGTTTAGATAAAGTTGTGACACTTGTGTTAGCTGTATCTATTTTTGCTTATTTTGTTTATTTAGCTACTAAAAAGTCATCATAGCAACTTTAAAACATTGTAACTTTTAATGTAGATATTGTATTTTGTTGTTGCTAATTATTTATATGATTGAAGAACAAGTAACTCCACTTGTGGAGGATTATCTAAGTCAAAAACAAACGCCTATTACTCAAGAGGCTCCAAGTGACTTGCTGGTTATTCCAGATGTACATGGTGATTTAGATGCTTTTAATCGTTCTTTAGATATTGGCATGAATTTTTTTTCTCAGAAGTCTAAAACACCTGAGATAATATTTTTGGGAGATATTATTGATAGAGGTTCAGAGTCCGTAAATATTATCAACAGTATTAATGATTTGATAAATCAAAATTTAAATGTGGTAGTTTTGATTGGCAACCATGAAGCTATGTTTATTGAATGCTTGTATAATCCAAACTCTTTTTTATTTTCTCAATGGATATATAATGGTGGTATTCAAACTTTAAACTCATTTGCTTATGTCTTCGACGATAAGATCCGTGAATTCATATTTAATTTATATAGTTTAAATATCTCAGAATCTTTTTCTGATTTCTATCATTATTGTGCATTAAATCAAACTATGTTTTTAGAAATATCTTCATTATTAAGGTCAGAAGCTTTAATACAAAACTTTATTTGGAATTTAGACTTGTGTGTGCAACGCGGTTCAGATCTGTTTGTGCATGCTGGTTTCTTACCAAGTTTCATTGGAACAGAAACAAACTTGGAAAGTTGGATTTTTGGTATGCAAACGTCTTTTAAACAAAGTTTATTAAGCAAATTAAATGGTACTGAAAATGACTTTTCGAATTTTTTATCTGCTAGTGTATCACGCGGTGGTCAGTCTATTGCTGGTCCACTGTGGGCAGATTATTCAGATTTTAAATTGAGTCACTTTGATGCAGCTTTATTAACAACTTTAATGAACAATCAATCTGTACATCGTATGTTGGTGGGTCACAACATTGTATCTGATCCTCATTATCTACGAATTGCTCCGCTTGCATCCCGTAAATTAGATGTTTTATTTTTAGATGTTGGAATGTCTCAATATTATAATTCATCGTATTCTAGTATGGCACTGTGTATTACTCAAGAAGGGGAGGAGTATATAATAAACAATACAAACCAGTTAGTCCGATTTACCTAGTTGTAATTTGGTAAGGCCACTTGGAAATTTCTGGATGATTTATAAATTCACCAAGGTTACCTCGTCTGAGCTTGTAAAGAGTGTCATAAATATCATAAAAAACTTTAACTTTTGAAGGGTCGTTATTAAATTCAATAGTTTGTGAGTTGTATGACATACTACCAATTCTAACAGCTCCAGCTGCAGAGCCTACAAGTATAGCTCCATCAAATTTACTTAGCATGTCGAATGGAATGTGTGTTTCTGTTACATTGTATCCTTTGTATCTTGATAATGTTAGAATCGAGTCTCTAGTAAAACCTGGAAGGATAGTGTCTCTAGAAAGACTAGGTGTGAATAAATTTACACCTGCGTCCGACGTAGTGTAAAAAATCAAATTACCAGCTGCGTCTTCCTCTAATACCTCTTGACTATAGGAATTTGAAAAATAGTCACCAAGATAAAATACATCATTGAATTTGATATCTTCAAAACCTGGCACTTCACCACTTTTTGCCATTTCCTTGTGTTTCATGGTTCGAGCATAATTGCCAATATATTTTAAATGTCCAACACCTCCTGGAGTGCTACGGCGTGTACCTTTTATTGCAACTAAATTGAGTGAGGTTTCTCGATTTGCAAAATAATTACCGAATGGAAATACTTCTACTATAAATGCATAAGAATCTGCTTGTGCTACTCCTGAGCCACCTGTAATAGCTTTGATATGTGGTCTTATGTATAATTTTGAATCGCTACTAGCAGAAGGTAAGTACTCTGCATTAGAGATAATTGCCATTTCAACTGCATTTATAAAATCTTCTACTTTCACCTCAGGTATACATAATCCTTGAGCTGAGATTTGTAATCGTTTAGCATTATCAAATGGTCTAAAAGTAAATATTTCGTTTGATTGATTAACCATAGCAACCATTCCCTCAAAACACCCTTGAGCATATTGATTTGTCGCATTCAAGCTCTGTGTTATATGCCTACCTGCAGGTACTAATATAGGCGTGATCCATTTATTGTTTGTTTCTGGAGTGTTAATTGAAACAACTTGAGTATGTGTAGCTACATTGTGAAATTTGTGATTATTTATTTCTTCTTGTGTTAAGCTTGTGGGAGCTTCACTTATAACTGAAAAGCCTGAGTTAAAGCTTTTTTCAATCCTATATATATCTGAATATGTTTGACGTAAATTTATTTGCGTCGATCTGTGTAGAATTCTTGCAGGTTTGAGATCATCGATTGCATAAGTACCATATGGATTTTCTCGAGTAAATTTTGTTATTGTATAGCCTTGAGTTTCTAGTAATCGAGCTTCCTCTAAACTTAATACATCTTGAATGGCTTCGTTTGTAATTATTCGAATGGGCTCAAAATTCAGTGCCTTTTCAATTTTTGAACTAAGAAATTCAGTACTTGCTTCTCTTTTTAATGAATCATAATTATCGCATTGCATTTTTGTGGGTTTAAATTTGTTTTTTTGGAGGCATGATAAAAAATGGTACACCCAGAGGGATTCGAACCCCCAACCCTCGGTTCCGAAGACCGATGCTCTATCCAGTTGAGCTATGAGTGCACATAGTATTTGGATTATAATTCAGCAGTTATTAAATTGCAAGAGACACTTTAGATCCTATTTATTTCCCACTTGTCTTGTCTGAGATCACCATTTTGTTTATAGCAAAATGTTTCACCAGAAATTACCACCGGCAGGCCTTCAATTAAGTAATGTCTTAAATTTTCTTTAGTTGTTTGATTTAGTCCGTGAGCTAAAATATGCATTCCGGCATAAGCATTAAATGAGTAACGAGTAGGTTTCTGTTTGGGAAACATGTGATAGAATTTCTCGCTAAATTCATTTGGAATAGGGGCTTGGATCGTGAAAATTGGGTTGTTGAAATTACTTTTTTTGATTTCAGACTCAAGGTCTTTTGAAAGATTGAGGTTAATCAAAATTGGAGCATCTATTTTATGAAGTTTGATTGTGTTAAGAAATTCAAAAAAAGTATCTTCATAATTATCAATGTTTATTGCAATGTTTTCATGTTTCTTAAATTGTTTAACTAAGTCTTTAAAATTAGTTTCAGATTCAGTTGGTATACTTATGAAGTTTACATTTAATTCGTTACAAATTTTCTCGTATAAATTGATATGGAGTTTTGACCACTTGTTTAATCTGTATATATAAATGAAGTTTTTTACGTAATTTCTTTTTAACCAGAATAAGATGTTATTTTCTTTAGTATCAATATTTTGACTTCCACTTAGCATGAATTGTGTGGGATTATTTAGCATTTCAGTTGATGTTGCAGGTGTAAAGTATGGTATTTTAGCTTCTTCTAAGATGGGTGATACATTATCAATTATATAGCTCCATGTTGGACCAATGAGTGCGTCTGGTTTGAATTTTTCTATTGCTGAAATTGTTTGTTTTATAGTTTCTAATTTTGAACCTTTATCATCTAAAAGTCCCATTTTAATTTTGAAGCCCTCAAGTTTTAATTCATTAAGTGCTAAGTCTATTCCGTTTTTAATTTGTTGACCATCTGTTTTTGAAATACCTGTATGAGAAATTAATCCGCATATATTAATGTTTTTTGATTTCTCTGTATCAGATTTGCCTTTGTACTTGATAGAGTAAATTCTATTATCTGCATGACTATCTTGATTTTTTATAATGTCAAGTTTGTATTCATAATTAAGTTTTGTGATTGTTTTCTCTAGAAAGTTAAGTGCTTCGGGATCTTTATTTGAAAAACCTAGTATAATCACCCCTTTTTTATTCAGATAATAATGTGCTCTTTTGAGAAATTTTTCTATGACACCTCCTTGATTACCCTGTGTATAAAATGCATACATTAGTTTGTCATTTTTGAATTTGGTATTTTTATGAAATGGAGGATTAAAAAAAATAATGTCAAAGTAATTTTTATATCTATATGAAAGTGGTTCAAATACATCACCTTCATATATATCAATTTTGTCTTCAAAGTTGAGTAATTTACGGTTGTCTTTTGCATTTTCTACTGCGGCAGGATTAATATCTACTTGCACTACATGTTTTGCTCCTGCATCGGCTGCTACTAGTCCCATTGTTCCATGTCCACAAGCAATATCGGCGACTTTTTTGCCTTTTGATATTTTTCGAACGTATTCTGCTAAAATTTTTGAGCTTCTAAATCTATTTGATGGATAAACATTTGGATTAACTTTCATTTTCAATCCATTGAATAATACATAATGTGATCTTTGGTTTAATTTGATATGCTTGTAGATATTCTCTGCGCTTAGTGCAGGGTAGTATATTTTGTTGTAGTAATTTTTGGCTTTTAGTTTATTAAAATATTTTTCAATTTCTATTATGGCTTCTTCCGAGTCTTTGGCATAAATAATATTCGATGGGATTTTATGTAATAAGTCTGCTTGTCTAAAAAAATCGAGTAGCTTTTTATAATTTGCATTGTGTTCTCCAATCAGTATTAATGGGTGATTGACCTCATCAAGTAGTTGTAAAATATGTACATCTATAATTTCATGTAAAGTACCTAGTCCTCCAGTTAGAGCAACATAAATGTCTCCTAATTCGATTAATCTCGATTGTCTTTCATTATGTGTTTCATAGGCTTCCCATTCTGTAAGGATAATGTTTGGTTGAGGCTCGAATTTGTGAAGTCCGATACCGATAGATTTTCCACCGTATTTTTGCATGGCTTTTATGCATTTAAACATATTCCCTGTGTGACCAGCACCGTTTACAAGTGTTATATTGTTTTGTGAAAGATATTTGCACATGGTATTAATATCTTTGTCATTTTGTTTGGATTTAATATCGTTTCTAGAACAGAAAACCGTGACTTTATAATTATACGAATTATTGTTCATGTTTTGCTTATATTTAATATCTATAGTAGTATATCATCGATTTTATTAATTTAAAAAAAAATATGAAAAAGTTTTTATTATTATTATGTTTTACATTGATGTTGACTGGTTGTTCTACGAGCTCAACTAATGATGGTGATTTGAAAATCGGTGTTTTAACGCCTTTGTCTGGTCCCTTAGCTATGTATGGTGAAGAGGCAACAGAAATTTTAACTAAAACTTTAGAGCGCGAGTATGCTACTGATCAAAATATAGAATTAGTATATGGCGACTCTCAATGTAGTGGTTCTGAATCTGTTACTGCTTATCGTAAGCTTGTTGATATCGATGGTGTAGATATGGTTTTGGGTGGTCTTTGCTCTACAGAAAGTTTAGCGATCGCTCCCTTGCTCGAAGCAGACAATATGCTAGCTGTTTCTAGTGTATCTACTCATCCAGACCTAAATGGAATGAGTCCTAACTTTTATTCTTTCTCATTTTCAGATGAAAAACTAGCTGCAGGAATGTCGTCTGTTGTTTCAGATAGTTCGAAAGTTGCTATCATTACTGAGCAAAATGATTGGAATGTAGGTTTGAAAAACTTAATGGAAGCTGAATTAGGTGATAAAATTATCTCGAGTGAAGTTTTTGATAAAGGAGGTACAGATCTTCGTAATGTAATTACTAAAGTTCTTAACACAAATCCGGAATTTTTAATTCTCAATCCAAATGGAGGTCAAACTGGTGAAACTTTATTAAAGCAAATTTCTGAATTTGCTGATCAATTAGATGGTGTTCAGATTGTTTCTCAAATGGTTTATTTATCAAAAGATATCCGTGATTCTGCACCAGAAACTGCAGAGGGTATGATTATAGTAGACACACCATTCTTAGACTCTGCAGAATTTATTTCATTCAAAGAAAGTTTCGAAATGGACGTTACTAATCACACAGATTATTTGATTGCTTCTACACATGATGCATTAGTAAATATGATTAATGTTTACAGAAACTCTGCACCAGGTGAATATGCAAGTAATTTTGGTACTGCAAAACTATCTGGGTTTATTTCTGAAGGTGAATCTTTTGGTGGTAAGACCTTCTTGGAAGATGTAGAGACAGCATTTTTTAACGTTGAAAATGGTATAGTTGTTCAAAGATAATTTTATTTATCTATATTTTATAATTCAGTAAGATGCTTAATTTTATGCATTATATTTTGTTTTTGTGCTATTTCTGATGAGATGTTTATTGTTTGCTCGTCTGAGAGCGAGCATAGAGTTTTTCTTGTATTGTATATCGGTGACCGGTGGGATGGAATTGTTATTTCTGTCTCTAGTAATCTAATAGTTCGTTCAATTGTAAATCCGTTATAGTATTGTTCTGTCACTGGCATATCAAGTAGTTGTCGACGTATGATTTCGTGACGTATGCTAAGTGAGAGGTGCCGGTTGGTTAGATGAGGCCGTGATACTTTTATTTCTGATTCAGGAGGACACATAAGTCTATAACTTAAAAAGTTGTGATTCCCAACTAATAATACATTTAGTTCGTCTTTGCCACTTTGTTCCCAGGCTCCAATGCTTTGCAGAAATGCTCTTTGTAGAATTTGTTCTTTTATGTATCTAAAAACATAATTGAATGTAAAATGATATAGTTGGAAGACTCTTGAAAATAATTCGTAATTAGAATAATGTTCTCCATTTAGAAAATTTTGGCTTATTTCTAATTCAAGATCTCCGATTCGTGATAACATTTTGTAGTATGGATTGTGAGCATTGTTATCTACCAATGGACTTGCAATAGCAATTGGTGTTTGAGAGTTACGTAGTTGGGCAAGAAATGAATTTGGATATTCACAATCAATTTTTCTAGGGCTCAGTATCCCTTTTGCTAACTGGTTAAGATCTTTTGCTAGGTGAGACGTACTATAAGTATGGTGCAGTAAAATTAGATCTTTACTTGTTGAATCTTGTGGTAGCGGAAAATAATTAAGATCTTCCTTGTTATTGTAGATCAACATGTTAAGGTTTGATTTCATCGGACGTGTTTAAAATGGTGCAACCGACAGGATTTGAACCTGTGACCTCTGGCTCCGCAAGCCAGCGCTCTATCCAGCTAAGCTACGGTTGCATGTAGCTATTTTTCCTTAAAATCAATAAAAATTCAAGTTTAAATTTCTCTTGCTCTAATATGTGTTATAATCATATTAAATAAATTATGTAATATGTTTTGTGAATTCAGGTTAGTTTATCGTAATTCTTTAGGTACTTTAGATAACGGTGGGCACTTTGAGTCAGATGCCGGTAGTACTTTAGAATTTGATAACAGTTCTGCACCTACAATTCCAATAGGTTATTGGACTGTTGAGCCAGGAGTTAGCTTTGTTTTTGACACTGCATTTTCACAAAATTTGTCTGATCAAGAATTTATTCAACAAATATCTAGTACCTTGAATCTTCCGCGTGATGTTCTTACTGTGGTAAGAAATTCAGAGTTAGGAGTTTCTGTGAATATAAATAGGCGTGTGGTATTTAGTTTAAAGCGTCCTTTAACTTTATATCGTACTAAAGTGACAGGTAGGTTTGTTAAAACAGCTCCTTCTACAGCTTTAGAATTTACACTTGATGACTTTGGTTCAAATTCGCCTTTTGGTTCTTTAAGGCGTACAAGATACCATTGGAATAAACTTGCAGAACGTATAAACTCTCAATCTCCTGATGAGCGTCAATTACGACATTTAAAGTTTTTAGAAGCATTTGAAGGTTTTAACGTTATTCAAAATGCATTTAATTTACTTGATAAATATATTAATGAAAATGATAGTTCTAATAGAACGATCGTATTAAATAGATTGTTGAATAAACAGTTAACTGCTTGGCAAAAAAAAACTTTACTAGAATTTCCTGAATATCAAGACGCGATTATGAAATTGGATAGTGTAATTCCTCCAGAATATAACGTAGATACCGAAGATTTAATTGATGCATATTCTAAGACAATTAATAATGGTTTAACATATAGTATGGTTTCTGATGAAGCAACTGTAACTAGTATATTTGATGAACTGACAGATATTTTGAAGCCCATAGATGATTTAGGTCTCTTGAATCGAGCAAGTAATGATTTATCTACTACTATTGAAATTTCCGAAGAGCACTCTTGTTCAGATGCTATAGATTTGGTGAAGAAATTTTTGTTAGATATAAAGGTAGATGTAAATATTTTATCTTTAGAAGAAACTAACCAAGTACTTGATACAATTTTTTCATTTAATAATGTTAAATTAAGTTATGCTATGTTAATGATTTTTCCAGAAATTGAAAATCGGCGCAAACAAATATGTATAAATAACCTGATTACACATGTTCATCAGTTACAACCCTTTATTATTTTTGATTTATTTAAATTACCTTCCTTAAATGTCTCTGAGAAACAAAAATTACTTTTAAGTTTTAACGAATATTTAAATGATTTTGAAGTTGAGCATTTGAAACAAAACTATGAACAGTTCTATACATCTAATTTAGAATTATTTAAAGATCAAAGATCTGGTTATACTAATTTATTTGGAAGAGAAATTTCACTTTCTAATTTAGAAACTCAAAATACAAATTTAAATTTTTTTATACACCCTTTTTATTCTTTGTCAGGAAAGAATATTAACTCAGTTGTTAAGTTGGAAGCCTTCATAATCAAACAATATACAGATGGAAACATATTGTATGCAGTTGAAATTATGCAAGAGTATCAAAAATTAAGAAGTGTAATTAAGAGTAATGAACAATTGGTTTTTTTACTTCCAAGATATTCTAAAGAGTTTGAATTTTTAGGACCTTTATTACAGGATATTATGGGTGGGTATTCTTTTTCTGTTATAGAATCAAAATCCCATAGAGACGGGTATATTCCCGAATTCTCTCGTGCTCTTATAAAAGAAAAATTTTCTGGTAGAAGTGTAGTTTTTTCTGGTGGTTATATAGATAAATGTCTAAGTGGTGCAGTTACTGACTTATCAAAAATCAATATAAGTGGTATTCATGATGTATCTGCTTCCAGTTTTCATCGATGGGAAATTCCTACTGAAGACGTTTCTTCTGTGTCTCAAGTTCAAGTTAATAGTTTTGTAGATTTTCAGCGAGTATTTAATTTAATAACTCCTTTAGTTAGATCATTAAATGAAGCTGCTTTGGCAGAAATTTATAATAATGTGTCTAACACTGGTACTGTTGAATCTTATAGGTCTTTTGCATTAATGCAGCATGATGATCTTGAGAGGGAAGTGACTATGCTAACTTCAAAGCTAAATCAAAATGATTTATCAGAGTTGGAAACTAAACATATACAGATTTTAAAACAGCAGTGTGAGTTGATGCTTAGACGTATGGAGATTGAAAAGAATGTGTTAGGTTTTTACTCAATAGTTTCTTTTGAAAACTTGATAATTTCCACTAATACTGATGTTTTAGATCAAGTAAACTTAGAGCGAACAGAACTGTTTTCAGATCAGAACTATTCTGATTTTATAGCTTCGTATAACAATCAAATGACTAGCATTCAAAGAAAAATAGCTATTTTACAGTAGACTTTAGTATTGAGCAGCTTTGTGTTTGCTGTACAATTTGCAATTCTGACTCGTCTATCAATATTCTATGTTGTGTAAGATTATGTGCTGGTGCTTGATGTAATATTTGATTTAGGAATTTATTAATATTTTTTGTAATATCTAATATCACAAAACCATGTGTCTCTAGAATTTGATTTTGAGTATTTTCTTTTGTTAATGACTCTTGAATTTTCTGACTTATATGAATTGCTTCTCCATCTAAAATCTTAAAGCTATTTAATTCTTCTTGTTTAAGACTCGTGATTTTTACAAAGTTTGATACATTGTATGTTCTCATATAGAAGGGGTTTATTAATAACTAATTATTATATTTATTTTTGCTTCTTTTGCAAGTAAATAGTGATTGTAATTTAATTAAAAAGACCATGAATGTTTAACTTATGATCTTTTTATTTGTTGAGTAATTAATTTCAAGAGTTATCCAAGTCTGCCACTTGCCAGTAATGCCAGTAGAAATGAAATACCAAGACCAATACCTGCTCTAAATAAATCTTTCATTACAAGAGCTAGTGTTCTTTGGTAAGGTTGCTTATGACCAGAAAGGCGAGTTAGGGCAACTTCACGACCTGCTAAAAGCCCAAGGAAAACCCATGTGGTACTCATTGGTAAGTCGTTAATCCATTTGAAATATACAAGTATAAATCCATAAATTAGATCTATTAATGTTGCAGATTTTACTCGAATAACATCAGTTTTTTCTGTGACAATTTCTTGAATTTCACCTCCTCGTTTATAGAATATATATCCAATACCAAAAAATAGGAGTCCAGCAACTGCTGAAGCTTGTAAGAATGTTAGAGCGCGGGGTAGAAACACAACTGCATTGGCATTATCTTGCATTAGCCATGCTGACCATAAAAATCCTGTTGAAGCCCATTGAAATGTTCTCCACATCTGCATCTTTTTTCTGCTTGGAGCCTTTTCAATATCAGTCTTTTTATTTTTTATGAGATATGCAACCAAGCTCCAGATTATTCCTGCAACAAAGAATGAAAGAAAATATCCAGTGAATGTTTTTGTCAGCATTCCATTTATAGTTTTGCTAGATGAAAATGTTGCTAAAATTAAGAATGTTGTACTTACTGGCATCTTAAATCTAGTTAAGACTAGAAGAATGATTGGTGCTAGTAGTTGAAAAAAATTGAAGCTTTGAGGTTGTGGAATTTTATTTAATCTTCCATAACTAATATCGCCACTGTGGCTATACCATCCGTATAAAATTGTAGCTACCATAATGCTGCCAATAAATAACCAGAGATAGTACCACTTTACTTTTTTATTTGATGCCAAGAATGTACCAAGTGTTTGGACACTGTCATTTGATATTGCACTATATCCTGCCACTAAAAATCCAAACCACATAGCAAGTGTAGGTTGATTGGTTACAAGTCCAGCAATTGTTATTAAAATTACAATAAGGCATAAAAAGGAGCCTTGTTGCTTTGTTCGTTTTAATATGTTTGTTTTCATAGATTTTTAAATCAATAAATTTACAAGCATAATATATAAAACACTTTTTTGAGCATCAAGATTCAAGTGTTGCGACAACATAAATTTTGCGCTGTGGAATTTTTATCCTTAGATATATTGTGGTTTTTAGCACTGTAGAAGATTGCTAATTAATTGTATGAAAGTTGCTAATTAATAATGTTTTGTTTATAATTTTTTAAAAAACTATGAGTCCAAAAAAATTTACGTTAAATTCAAAGTACGAACCAAAAGGAGATCAGCCCAAAGCTATCAAGCAACTTGTTGAAAAAATCTCAGGAAAGAAAAAATATACCACTTTGCTTGGGGCGACTGGTACTGGGAAGACTTTTACGATTGCTAATGTAATTGAAAAGTTACAAAGACCAACATTAATTTTGGCGCATAACAAAACTCTAGCAGCACAGTTATGTAGTGAATTTAAGGAGTTTTTCCCCGAAAATTCTGTGAGTTACTTTGTTTCTTACTATGACTATTATCAACCAGAAGCGTATGTTCCATCTACAGATACTTATATCGAAAAGGACTCATCTATTAATGAGGAGATAAATAAATTTCGTCATGCTGCAACAACCAACTTGCTATCGAGACGGGATGTAATTGTAGTGGCAACTGTAAGTTGTATATATGGGCTTGGATCAGTAGAAGATTACTCTGCAATTAGTATGAGTTTAAAAATTGGAGAAACTCGATCTCGAGACAAGATGCTTAGGCATTTAACTGATATGCAATATAACCGTTCCCAGCTTGAGTTTAAACAAGGTATGTTTAATGTGCTTGGAGATGTTGTAGAAGTATTTCCTCCATCGAGTGATAATGTTTATCAGATTGAGTTTTTTGGTGATGAAATCGATAGAATCTGTGAATATGATAGTTTTACTGGTGAAATTCTTGAAGAACATAATGAAATTAAAATTTTTCCAGCGAAGCACGATGTCACAACTCAAGATAAAATTGAAAAGGCTGCTGATTTAATCAAGTCTGATTTAGACCAACGTTATAAAGAGTTAAAAACAATTGGTAAACATATCGAAGCAGAAAGACTCAAAACAAAAACTGAATATGATATAGAAATGTTACTTGAAACAGGATATTGCAATGGTATAGAAAATTACACTAGATATTTAAACCAAAGGGAACCGGGTAGTCAGCCTTCAACCTTGATTGATTATTTCCCAGAGGATTTTTTAATGGTTATAGATGAATCACATATTACAGTTCCTCAGTTTGGCGGTATGTACCAGGGTAATCGCTCTCGTAAGAACACATTAATTGAACATGGATTTCGAATGCCAAGTGCTCATGATAACCGACCACTTAACTTTTCTGAATTTGAAGGTCATATGCATCAAGTGTGTTTTGTTTCTGCTACACCAAGTAAATATGAAGCTGCCAATACTGCTGAGTCAGATATTGTTGAACAAATAATTAGACCAACAGGTCTTTTAGATCCAGTAGTAGAGGTGCGTCCTCTAATGGGTCAGGTGGACAATGTTTACAATCAAGCTAAGGAAGTTATTGCGAAAGGTGAAAGAGCATTAATTACCACATTAACAAAAAAATCTGCTGAAGCTTTAACAGATTATATGTCTAAAAAAGGTATTAAAGTACGGTATCTTCATTCAGATATTGATACTATTGAAAGAATCGATATTTTGAGAGATTTGAGAGAGGGTGTCTGTGATGTTGTAATTGGAATTAATTTATTAAGAGAAGGATTAGATTTACCAGAAGTTTCATTTGTAGGTATTTTAGATGCTGATAAGCAAGGTTTTCTACGTTCGCGTTCGGCTTTGTTACAAACTATTGGTCGAGCTGCTCGTAATCAAAATGGATTTGTAGTTATGTATGGAGATAAAATTACAAATGCTATGCAACAAGCATTAGAGGAAACAAACCGACGTAGAGAAATTCAGGATGCACACAATAAAGAACATGGTATTACACCTCAAACAATTAAAAAGGCTATTAAAGATATTGCACAAACTTCAAGGAAAAACGAGTCTGAAAACATTCGTAAGTATGAAAATAAAGATATACCAGTGGAAGAACAAAAGCGTCTACTTAATGAATTAGAAATGCAAATGGATTTAGCATCAAGAAATATGGAATTTGAAAAGGCAGCGGAGATGCGAGATGAAGTTGAAATTCTTAAAGCTAAATTTAATCTTAAATAAAATGATTTTAGAGCAAGATCTAAAATTTAAGAACTATAAACCAACAGGAGGTAAGTTATTAAGGATGTATTTTCAGATAGAAGGTAATTGTATAAAAGAATTCAAACTTCGTGGTGATTTTTTTATGCATCCAGAATCAGAATTTGAAAATTTAGAAAATTTTATCAAGAAAACCTCTTTAGATTCTAAGTTTATAGATTCTGTAAAGGAATATATAGACACTAAAAACATTACAATTTTTGGTTTTACTATGGATAATATTTTTGAAATTCTAACAACAGATCAATGCAGTTAAAATTTTTAAATACAGGTTTTAATTCAGCTAGTTTTAATTTTGCTTGCGATGAAGCTATTTTAAAATGGGTTCAAAAAAATCAAATCCCAGTTCTCAGATTTTATGGGTTTGCACCTACTGCTTGTACCATTGGTTATTTTCAGGGTATGAATCTGGAGTTAGATTTAGATTTTGCTAGACAAAACAAGATTGAATGTGTTCGTAGATTAACTGGGGGCGGCGCTGTTATGATGGATCAAAACCAATTTACTTATTCACTTGTTATTCCTGATTCATTTGTGCCAAAAAACATACAAAAATCTTATGAATATATTTGCCAGCCAATTCTTAATACTCTCAAAGATCTTGGTTTAGATGCAGAGTTTGCACCATTGAACGATATGATTTTGAATCAACAAAAAATTTCTGGAAATGCTCAGACTCGTAAACAAGGAGTTGTTTTACAGCATGGAACTTTATTATTAGATGTCGATGTAGATTTAATGTTCCGCGTCTTATTAGTACCAGATGAGAAGTTAAGGGATAAATTAGTTGCGAGTGTTAAAAAACGAGTAACAGGAATTAATCATCATTTAAAAAGAGAAATATCTTTTGAAGATTTATCTGAATTAGCGTTAAAAAAGTTTGTTGAGTTTTTATCTGTCTCTCATTTGGATAAGATTAGCTTTTCTGATTTAAATTTAGATTCATCTAAAGAAATAGCTAAATACCAATCTCATGCTTGGAATTTTAGATTTTGACAAGTCTTAATTTTTGTTGCTAAATCATGTTTGTGATACGTTAAATATGTATTTAACCATATTTTATATGTGCTCAAATAAAGGTATGCTTTATAAAGTTGCTGCTGTACTTACTGTAGTCGGTGGTTTGAACTGGGGTTTAGTCGCTTTCTTTGATTTCGACTTAGTTCAGTTTCTAGTTGGTTCATTTGAAATGATGCCAGATATTGTTTATGGACTAGTTGGTTTATCTGCATTATACTTGACTATTTCTTGCTTTACTTGCAAGGATTAATTTGTGTTTTTTCGTTAGCTGATAAAAATATAAATATTAAAACCGCTTTTTTTGAGCGGTTTTTTAATATATAATTTTTTTGTTAAGTTAATTATATTATATGAATTATGATGTTTTAGTAATTGGTGCCGGTCCCGGTGGTGTAGAAGCTGCTCGTATACTCGGAAGAAATGGTAAGAAGGTTGGTTTAGTTGATTATAGAGAAATAGGCGGTACATGTCTTAATCGTGGCTGTATTCCTGCTAAAACTATGTTGTATACGGCTGAAATGTTTCGGCATGCCAAATCATTGCATGAGTTTGGAATAGACTTACAAGATGTAACTCCTAAATTGAATTTTGACTCAATGATTGCGAAAAGAAAACAAATTATGGATAAAATTCGTGCAGGATATAAAAGAATTACTCAAAAAGATAATGTTGAATTTATCGAAGGTTTTGCTACTTTTAAGGATTCTACAACAGTTTTAATTGATAATGTTGAATATACTGCTGATAAGTTTGTATTAGCAACTGGAGCAAACTCTCGAAAGTTTCCAGGCTACAAGGATGATGATTCAAGATATTTAATTTCTGATAATATTTTTGAATTAAAACAAATGCCTAAATCGATTGCTATTGTAGGAGGAGGCCCAGTAGGAGTTGAATTTGCAACTTTTTTCCATGAGTTTGGTGTTAAGGTGACAATGATAGATTTAGCCTCTAGTTTTTTAAATTTTTATGAAGCTGATTTAGGTCAGTATCTAATTTCTGTTTATAGAAGACAGGGTATAGATGTACATTTAGAAACCGTGATCGAATCAATCGATGATTCTTCAGAAGAGTTATGTCTTAAATTAAAAAATGGATCAGAATTGGCTGTTGATTGTGTTTTAAGTGCGATAGGTGTAATTCCAGATTTAGAATATGCTAACAATTTAAATTTAGAAGTAACTAAAGGTAGAATTAGTGTAAATGACTCTTATCAAACAGTCTTTGATCATATTTATGCAATTGGTGATGTAATCGGATTATCTGGATCAGCTTATGGAGCAGAGCGTGAAGGACTATTCGTAGCTCATCATATTCTTGGAGAATATGCTGAATACTACAAAGTTCCTTATCATCATTTTCCAGATCCGGTTTTTACTTATCCAGAGGTTGGAACGGTGGGGTACTCTTCTGCAGAATTAGATGAAATGGGTGTTGAGTATACAAGTGCTAAAAGTTTTTATTTAGCAAATTCAAAAGCAGTTTTAAAAAACGATGCTCAAGGATTTTGTAAGATCTTGGCTGATTCTAAAACAGGAGAGATTTTAGGAGCTCACTTTATAGGTTCTCAGGCTACAGAACTTATGCATATGCTAACTATTCCAATTATGTATAAGATGAAGATTTCTGATTTACGTAGAATGGTTTATGGGCATCCAGTAATTTCAGAAGTCATTAAAGATGCTATAACTGAATGTTACCTTAAACTCCAAAAGTGCCAAGCTTAATCTAATATTTTGCCTAGATAAAATTTATTGATTTATCTAGGTATCTTTTTATATTTTTACCCCATCCTGTTGAATCCATTCTGTCATCTAGACAAAATAAATTGTTAATATTTTGCTGTGCAAGGCTTTCGCAAATGTGATTAATATTGTTACCTGTATTTGGAATGGCAATTTCTATAAAAGAATTGTCTGCTTGTTGTTCTTTTATTTTGTAATAGAAATGACTTGGTGAGCCAATTGGTAACTTGGTTAGGATCGCTTTTGTACAACCATGTAAGTCAGGATTGAACTTTAAAAAGAAGTGATGCGTACATAGTAATATTTGTGGAGAGGCGTTGTCGTCACTTAAATTGCTTAAAATTTTACCTTTAGATCCAGATTGATTTTGAGCAAGTAATTCAATTCCTAAGCTTTGGAACTTTAAACAAAGTTGTTCGTATATTTGTTTGATATTATCATTCGATGGACAAATAACTACAGCTTTTTGTGCTGTGTCTTTTAATGATTCAAAAAGAGTTTCGGATAGGACATTGATATATTCAGAATCTTTTTGTGAAACAGGTAAATTATGTGTTTGTAACATAAAGTTTTGTTCTGACTTAGATTTGATGATTTTAACTTGATGTCCTGTCAGAAATTCTAAAATATGCCTTTTCGAAACTTCTAAATCATAGCTTATCGATTTTATGATAGGTGGGTTTGAGTCAATTAACATTAAATATACGTATCCATTTTTGGCATGTTGTTTTAATTGTTCTACTTTGTATTTTAGCTCTTGGTTTAGTTCTAGTTTTTCTAGTTCAAAAATAAAATCGCTAAATTCCTTTTGAGTTAATCCATACCTGTCTAATAAACCAAAATAGTTTTGATCTGGAGAAAGTCCTAAATACGAATGTAAATATTTACTCAAGTGGTAGAAAATAAATGTGACTTGTTCTGTGTCATTTTGTTTTTCAAATGCTGCTGCTTTGATGATATTTTCTTGTGATTTAAGGAAGCTTTCTTCTAAATAAGGACCATCTAATATTTCTATTGGTGTTTGACTAGGTAGTTGTTCGTGTTTCTTATATTCAAATAGTGTTTCTAAACTACAAATCCAACTGTTGTGTGTAAGATCTTCAAAATCTTTTTTACAGAATTTACTTAATTGGCTGAATTGATCGGATCTAAAATTAAGATGGTTAATGTGAAGTTTCTTATGTTTATGGATTTTTGGTAGAATTCTAAGTATGCTATAAAAGTCGCTTTGAGAATTATTAATAGCTGAGTGTACACTTTCCAAATCGATATAAAAATTTGGATTAAGTAACACTTGTTGCGAGTTTTTTAGTTGAGTTACTTTGTTTTGATCTACAGCAAATATGGTGTTTTCTGTGGGTTTATTTGTGTCGGAATCTGTATTATGTTGTATTTCTTCGTAACTGTGTACGGCAAATGTATATTCAAATAGATTTAAATATACTTCTGCTTCTGGATTTTGAGTTGTTTTTAAAAGTGTTAGAATTTTATTTCTATCTTCTTCTGGTATTTCGGAGTGTTTTTTACAAATTGTTCTAAATAATTCAATGTTTGCTAATACATCATCTATTGCCCTGTGAGATGGTAGATATTCGGTATTAAATGTTTTACAAAGAATTTCTAGGGAAAAACTTGGAATATCTTCAAATACCATGTGTGATAGAGGCATGGTGTCTAGCTTTGGATTTTGCAAATTTGCTCCATTAGCATTTAGGAAATTTAAATCAAATTGAATATTGTGACCCATTATTGGTAAATTTTCGCAAAAGTCTTCTAGTAGGGGAATTTGTGATTCTAAAGTTGGAGCATTTTGTACATCTGTTTCTGTAATAGATGTGAGTTTTTTGATTAGGGCTGGGATGTTTTCTTGAAAATTGATGAAAGTATGGAATGTATCAATATTTCCATCTAAGTCGTACTTAACAGCAGCAATTTCTAGCACACTATTGTTTTTTGGGTCAAAACCCGTTGTTTCTATATCTAAGCAAATGAATTTCATGCACATACTATATAAAAAAATATCAGTAAGATAAAGTAGTTTTTTATAATTTTATAATTATTTTAATTTATGGGTTTTTGTATATTGACTTAAGGTCAATATAATCCTATAGTTGCATCTTGATGTTTATTATAATTTTATGCAAAAATTAAATGTTGTAGAACCTTTAGAAGAACCTGTGTTAGAACAACAATTAGAATGTTTTAAGTATAATAACCCAGAATTATATAGAGAAAGTCTTTTATTTGTTAATAAACTAAGGGTTTATTTTTCAACCTTTTCTAATGTGACTATAAGCCTGGAGAAAGGTATGACAAATTTACAAGAAATTTGCCTTAAGATGCAATTATTTAATTTACCTGTGTTTTTTCGTATACATCAAAATTCTCTCGTTACTGTCATGACAAGTATTGAAATGTGTAATTATGTACCAGATGAATCATGGTTTAAGTTTAATGGTTGTTATATAAAAAGCACATCGGTAAATGATCCGAAGCTGTTTGATGTTTTTTTGGATATTACAAATATTATGGAGGGCTTTAGTCAAAAATTAATGCAAGAGGTGGCTCGTAAACGTAAGCAAATTTTATCTCTACAGTCTCATTCTAATAATCATAAGAGTCATAATTTTATTTGGCAGGCTCCACTTATTTCATCCCTAGTAACTATTTTACTTGTAGATGATAGTTCTGATATTGGTTTGACAAATATAAATTTTTTGTTAGATTTAATTATCAATACAGGATTAGCTTTAAGTTTTTTAATTGGTATTGAGTCGTTTATAAAGAAAATACAATATGAAGGACAGGATTGAAGATTTAAATAACGAAATTTTACACGGTAGTTCTTCCGTAAATATAGAAGGAGTAGAGTTTTCTTCTTTGGAATTTAAACTATTTTTAACTTTAACTTTACTAAGTTGGAAGGTTAGTGATTTTTTTGAGATAGATCCAAAGGATTTGCAGTTTACTGCGAATTCATTTGAATTTATGATTGATAATATTGTTGTACGAATGAGGTTGAATTACGATACGTATTCAAAAGACTTTTTTCTCGAAACATTCATGTCTTTGTATGATCCAAGTTTTATGAATAAGGATTGGTTAATTATTGAGTCGCCAAATATAGACACTCTCACTAGGCAGCGAATGGCTTTTTATCATAATCCAAAAACTTTACTGGAAGATAACGCAATTTTACGTACACTTATTGCTGTTCGTAATTTAATTTCTTTACAGCAAAGTGTCTTAAATCAATATATCGATGTTTATGAGCAAAACTTAAGAGATACTCAGTTTAAAACAAGACTAGGTGTTTTAGGAGTAATTGGTAGCATTGGTGCGATATGTTTATCAGAAAATTCACAAGATTTATGTGAGTTGTTAATGTTAATGGGAGCAGCTACTTTTTTAGCTACTTTAATCCAATCAAATTTTAAAGATTAATTAAAGATTTGTTTAAATAATTCGATAAAATTATCTAATATTAATTCTTCTGGACGGTTTTGAAAATATTCAGAATCTAACGTTTCTATTGCTGGATGATAGTTTTTTAAATTATTTTTAAGTTTTTTTCGAGGTCTGGAATAACATACTTTCAGAAAGCCTAAAAATTTTTTTAGGTCTATATTTTCTGGAACTTTACTTTTTGGTGTAATTTTAATTATTGCAGAATGAACTTTTGGTATAGGTTCAAAATCTTTAGCATCTACAGTAAATAAATATTCTGTATCAGCTACTGCTTTTATTGAAGTTTGTAAAAATGATGTTTTGCTCGGGTCACAAATTTTTTCAGCTACTTCTTTTTGCACCATTAAAATCATTCTTTCAGGCAAGGTTGTTTTGTGAATGCTAGGTTGCATCAGATAATGTTTGAGTATTGGTGAAGTTATGTAGTAGGGGATATTTGCAATAAGTTTGTATCCTTTGTGGTGTAAATCTACACGAAATTCAAGTGCATCCATAAACGAAACATTGTAGTTTTTTAAATGTTTTTCAAGACTTAAATCAACTTCTAGTCCTAAGTAATTAGGACACGCAGCTGCTAATAATTGAGTTAGATTACCAGTACCAGGACCAATTTCTAAAACATGATCAGTTTCTTGGATTTCTGCTGCACTAAAAATTTTTTCAATAACATTTGTGTTAGTTAAAAAATTTTGTCCGTAGTGTTTTTTAGCTTTAGTTGTTTTAATTTGCATATTCTTGTTTTTGCCTATTTTAACAGGCTTATTTTAATTTAGCAATCTGGTACGCTTAACAACTTTTCTCGTGAATGATGTCCAGAAATAATTTTAATATCGGATTTTTTACATGTAAAATATTGAGCAACTGCTGTTATGAGTTCTGCATTCGCTTTACCTTTTTCTGGAATGGATTTTAGCTTAGCTTTAAAGTACAGGGGCTTGATTTCTAAGAACTCTTGCTTCTTTGTATTTGTTATAACTTTTACATTGATATACATGTATATTAGTCATTTAGATTTTCTTTTTGCCAAGTCTCTATATTTGCATGATGACCACTTAAAAGTACTTCAGGTACTTTAAGTCCTTGAAACTCTTCGGGTTTAGTATATATAGGGTGCTTTTTTTTACCATCTAAATTTTTACCAAATGATTCATTTTGGTGCGATTCTTGGTTGCCAAGTACCTCCGGAAGTAGGCGAGTGATACCCTCGACAATACATAGTGACGGTAGTTCGCCGCCACATAAAATAAAGTCTCCTAAAGAAATTTCTTCATCAACACACAAATCAATGGCCCTTTGATCAAGTCCTTCGTATCTTCCACAAATGAGTGTGATGCTCGATTTACCTGCTAATTCTTGGAGTTTCACTTGATTAAGGGTTTTACCACGCGGACTTGGAAAAATCACATATGTATCCGGGTCTTTTTGCTTGATGGCTTGTATACAGTCATATATGGGCTGGGCTTGTAAGACCATACCGGCTCCGCCGCCGTATGGTGTGTCGTCTACTTTTTTGTGTTTGTTGTCTGCATATTCACGAAAATCGTGTAATTCATATTCTGTAGCTTTTTTTTCTTGAGCAATTTTTAAAATCGATGAATTGAGGTAATTCTCAATAGCTTCTGGAAAGAGGGTAAGTATATTGAATTTCATGATTCTTTTGTAATTATGATAATATATTAATACATTAACTTTAGTGTATGAACAAATATATTTTATCTGTAGTTGCTACTGTTGGGAATTTAACAGCGTGTGCATCTTTGAAACACAAACCTTATCCAGACAATTTCAACCCACCCTCGATTCAACAACCAGTTTCGCAGCCAGATTTGGATATGTTACAAATGGTGAATCAAATGAGTTACCCTGAGTTTATTGCTGAATTTAATAAAATAGCTTATTCAACACGTGACGGTGTTCGAGAAATTTTTTACATCCCTAGCGGTATTTATTCTAACTTGTTATCTTTGGAAGATATAAAGCACCAGTCGCAAACAGACTAGCCGCAGATACACCCCAAAAACCTGTATCAGTTTTAAAAGTACCGTTAAGTAAGGCGTCTACACCAAAGTAATTTAGAATAAAGGCTTCTATTGCCATAATTGTACTGTCATTTTTTTCTAAAAATTCTTCTACATTTGAATTTTCTGTGTATTTTTCACGTAGTTTATTTGCTAATTTGAGTGCACTGAATGCCACTAGAGAAACTGTGAGTCCACCAATGGTGACACTTTTTAATGTCTTTTCTAAGCTCCAGTTTTGGTTTGAGGCTTGTTTATACTTAGCAGGCCCACTCACAGCCGCATCTACACTCACAGCCCATATAGCGGCTAAATACTTGCTTAGGTTTTGTGCATTTAAAATATCTTTTTCTGGGTTCTCATTTTCGTTATCTCCATTAATTTCTTCGTAGAGAAATTTGATTATCAATCCAAATCCACCAGCTGACAATGCTCTATTTACTATATTACTATGATCAGAGCCTTTTGAGGCTTGTTCTATGCCAGCTGTAAGGCTTCCTGAGAGTATAGGCAGTAAAATGTGGCTTAACCCAACTCCTCCTGTCCAGAGAGTTTGTTTTTGCTTGCTATCGAGGTGTCTGAACATAGCAATAGTTGCAATTGCTACATCAATAGCTATGCCGAGTCCCGACATTGTAGATACAGTGTAAAAATATGCGTCATATTCTTCTTGCGTATTAATTTGAGGATTGTTCTGAATTATCTGTTGGGCAATAATTTTTTGATTTGAATTTTCTGCCCTGGTATCAAATGGTTGGTTTATTATCGCTAAAGCGAGTAGTGCTGTGGTTTGTTTAATAAACGTTCTACGAGAAGGGTTTGTTATTTGATTGGATGATTGATAGAAATTATTAATTTTTTGCTTCACTTTTATATTTTTAATACCTTATTTTTGTAAGGATATTTTTAAATAGCATAATAGTCAAAAAAAACCTAGTATTACTAGGTTTTTTCAATATTTATTGAGTGTTACTTGTGGCATTAAGACAATATGTAAGTTCTGTTTCATTTTTTATTTTTGTAATTTCAACGTTATACGCATGACAATGATAATCTGCATCAACTTCTTCGCATTTATTGTTGATCGTGATATCGCTTGTCATTTTTTTAAATGTGGCTGTTGTAGTTTCTGTATCACTATCTGTTTGTGTGTTTGTGCTGATTAGTTCACTTGGATATATGTAAATTTCTGTATTTGAGTATGCGTTATCACATATTTTATTAGCTGATTCTTTTACAGGTAAAACTATGTGACATACTGGTGTTGTAGCATGATAGCAATGTATTTTTGCACCGTTTATTTCTTCTTTAACTGTTGCCTCTGTGTTATTTGATGATATACAGGTTCCATCAAATATATTTTTTAATTCTTCTGCAACATTAGTTTCATCTACGTCACATATATGGGTTTGACTTGTATCAGCGTGCCATGTTTCTAATATTGGAGCTGTTGTGGCTACTTCATTTTCTTCATTCTCTTCAGAACTGCAAAATGCATCGCGATCACTTTCTAAAATATATGTATTACAATTACAACCAGCAAATAAGCTCATAATAGATAAGATCGTTATTTGGCTTAATTTATTTAGTGTATTAGATGGCAATATTGAATTGCTATTCTGAGGGTTTTTTATATGTTTTAAGATATTCATTGATAAAAATTATTTTTCTTATCTTACCACTTTATCTAAAAATGTCAAGTCTATGTCTTTTTTACTTAAGTATACTGAACATTAAATAATATTTTTGTAATTAATTTGTTAGGTTTGAAGTGATAATTTATATTGATATTACAAATTTAATTATATAAAAAACAGCTGATTGAAGCTGTTTTTTTATTGTTACTAATGTTTTTGAACTTTACTCTTCGAAATTGTTTACAGTTATACACCAAAAACTTTCATTTTCAATATCATTGCGTGTAATTATAACTGGACCGCCATGACATGTGTCTGCTTCTGGTAAACGCTCAATACTTTCACATGTTGCATTCACTGTGATAAGTCCTAAGTTAATCGAAGACAGTTTGCTGTAAATTGTTGCTTGAGTTCCATTTGAATGGGATATTTGTCGGCCGTTGCTTATTGGAAATAGTTGTACGTTTTCTAATGTGAAATTTGAATTGTGTGTTTCTTGTAAGTCTGCTTGTTCACAAATAATTTGAGATTCAATTGTGACTGGCCCTCTCATGTTAATTTCAAAATTAAAATCTCCATTTGGTTCGGTCCATATTTCAATATTTTCGTTACTAGCAGATTCATATGTTCCTAATAAACATGTTGTGTTAGGATTGTTTGTGTTGAGTTGATTTGATTCAAAAATTTGCTTTGCAATTATATTAAAAGTAATTTGGTTATGTTCAACTGGTTCGCAAATTTGATTTGGGTTTGTTGTACTTGGTTCAGATATTGTTGATGGTTGATCTATTTCTGAATTATTATTGTCAGCAATGGGAGTAGGATCTACAATACATCCTTGGGCAATTGTTGATAGGATTAAAGTTGGTATTAAATTTTTGTAATTCATAATATATAGTTATTTTTCGTAGTATAAATATATACAGGCTTTTGTCAAGACGTTGCGTTCTGATAAAACTATTATAAAAATAAAAAACCCTCTTGATAATAATGCCAAAAGGGTTTGCAATGAGTTGTTTGATTCTCTGTGTTTGTATTTCCTTGAAGTAGGAGATTAACGTTTTGAGAATTGAGGTGCACGACGTGCAGATTTGAGACCTGGTTTCTTTCTTTCTTTAACTCTTTGATCACGAGAGATAAGACCAAGTTTTTTTAATGTTCCTTTTAAAGTTGGATCAAACACTATAAGAGCTTTTGCTATACCAAGACGCATTGCCTCAGCTTGTGCGTTATGACCACCACCGATAACTTTGATTGAAAGGTCAAACTCACCATCCATTCCAGTTACTTTCAAAGGAGTAATGATTTTTTGTGATTGTTCTTTGTAATCTTGCCACTCTTTAATATTTCTTTCATTTACGATAATTTTACCATCACCTTTGTAAAGTCTTACTTTAGCAATAGCTGATTTTCTTTTACCGTTAGCGTAAAAATATTGTCCTTTAAATTCTTTAGTCATAATTACAATTCTAGATTAGTAGGTTTTTGTGCTTCATGCGGATGATTTACTCCAGCATAAATGTGTAATTTAGAAAGAATAGTTTTTTTGATTCTATTTCTAGGAATCATACCAGCAATTGCGTGGTAAACTAATTTTTCTGGTTTTCTTTCAAGAATAGTCGCAGCATTTTGTCCTTTCAGACCACCAGGATATCTTGAGTGAGTATAGTACATTTTTTGTTCTAATTTTTTACCAGTAAGTTTTACTTTGTCAGCATTAATAATGATTACAAAGTCACCAGTATCGTGATTAGGTGCAAATGAAGGTCTGTGTTTACCTCTAAGCATTTTTGCAATTTCAGTTGCAAAACGCCCAAGGGTTTTTCCTTCTGCATCGAAAACGTACCACTTTCTATCGATCTGTTTTGGATTTACGTATGTAGTTTTCATGATAATTAGTTTAACTTGATTAGTACTTCACTTGCTCCATCACCGCTTCTAAATCCAAGTTTGTATGTACTTACAAAACCAGATTTTTGACCTTTGTATTTTTCTTTGATTTCGCCCATTATTTTTTTGGCTACTTCTTTTTCGGTGACAAAGTTGTTTATTTGACGAATTGCTTCGCGTGGCTCTTTAGTAAGAGCGATAGTTATAACTTTCTGAGCTAATGGAGCGAGAATCGCAGCTCTTTTTTGAGTAGTTTTGATTGCATCATGTTTGAATAATGATGTGATCAAATTTCTACGTAAAGCTTTATATTTACTTCTCGTTTTTCTTAACCCACTATGTTTTACATTGTGTCTCATTGCAAGGTGTTTTTAAATTAGTTTAATTTTTAGCATATTTTTTACTCGTCTGCAAGAGAAAGTCCTCTTGATCCGAGCGCATCTCTAACTTCTGTGAGAGCTTTTTTACCAAATCCACGTAGATTTGATAGTTTTGTTTCTGTACATTTAGTTAATTGTTCGATTGAACCAATTTCACCATTTATACAAGCATTTAATGTTCTTGGAGATAATCCAAGGATTTCAATTGGAGTGTATGTTTCTTTAGCAGCAATAACTTCTCCTTCTTGAGTCTTTTTATCTACAATCGTTTCTGGATCAGACATGTAGTCAGATTCTACCATTGCTTTGTCACTATTGAAGTAACCAAAGTATGATTGAAGCATGTTAGATGCAAATTTAACTGCATCCTCTGGATTAATAGATCCATTTGTTTCTACATCTAGAATAAGTTTATCTAGGTTTGTTTGTTGTCCAACACGAGTATAGTCAGATTCAAATCGTACTTTTTTAACAGGTGAGAAGAATGCGTCTGTCCAAATCCAGTCTACTTCTGTATTTTGTTCTTTGATTTGATCAGCATTTAAGTATCCAACTCCTTTTTCAACCTTAATAGTAATTTCTAAATCAGACTTTTTTTCAATTGTTGTAATTACTAAATCTTTGTTAAGTATTTCTACTTCATTAGGACATTCAATCGATTCAGCAGTTACCACACCAGCCTTATTTGCTTTTAGTACAAGCATGCTTGGTTCAGAATCTGATTTTTTAATTTGCAACTGTTTAAGATTCAATAGAATGTCTAGAACACTATCTTTTGCACCTTGAATTGTGCAGTATTCGTAATTTCTACCTTTTACTTTAATTCCAGTCACAGCTGCACCAGGTAGTGAAGATAGTAGAACTCTTCTAAGAGCGTTACCGAGGGTGGTTCCATACCCTTGAGGTAGAGGACTTATAGTAAATACAGATTGATTTTGGTTTACATCCTCTTTGACCATTTTTGGTAATCCGATTACTTCTTGGATTAGGTGCATAGTTTAATAATTAAGTATTTAATTTTTATTTAGAGTAGAATTCTACAATCATTTGCGAGTTAATGATTGGTTCTACATCGTCTTCACCAGGTAGAGCAATTACTTCGATAGTTAATTTACCGTTGTCTGCGTTAATCCATTTAACTGAAGCATCTTTTTGTTTTTTGATTTCTTCAAATATAGGGCTTTTGTGAGATTTATTTCTCACTACTAGTTTATCTCCGACTTTAATTTCTATACTTGGAATATCAACACGTCTTCCGTTAAGTTCGAAATGTCCGTGTGTTACAAATTGACGTGCTTGTCTTCTTGTAGCTGCAAATCCAGATCTGTATACAAAGTTATCTAGTCTTCTTTCTAAACCTTTTAGTAGCTCAAGACCAGTTACACCTTCAGCTTTAGTAGCTTTTTGGTAGTATTTTCTAAATTGTTTTTCAGTAATACCAAACATAAATCTTGCTTTTTGTTTTTCTTGCAATTGTTTTCCGTATTCTGAAAGACTTTTAAATGATGATCGGCCATGTTGACCAGGAGCATATTTTCTTTTTTTAAACGCATTTTGTTTACTATTCCCATTGTTGAATAGCATTACTCCATATCTGCGTGCCTTTCTAACTAAAGGTCCTCTATATCGTGACATATTATGAATAAATTATTAATTTCTTCTTTGTTTTTTAGGTCTTGCACCGTTGTGTGCAATAGGTGTTACATCGGTTATTGATAACACGTGTACACCAGCAGCTTGTAATCCACGAACTGCTTGTTCACGACCTGGGCCTACACCCTTTACAAAAACATCTACTTTTTCAAGTCCATGAATTTTTGCTTTTTGAGCAGCATTTTCTGCTGATATTTGTGCTGCATATGGAGTGCTTTTACGAGATCCTTTAAATCCGTTAGACCCTGCTGAACTCCATGAGACAGTACTTCCTTCTAAATCAGTAATTGTTACAACAGAATTGTTGAACGAACACCTGATGAAACATTTACCGTGAGGTATATTTTTCTTGGCTCTTTTAGCGCTTTTTTGACTGTATTTAACCATATTATCTTAACAAATTATTTACTTACCTTTTTCTTATTCGCAACTGTTCGTTTTTTACCTTTACGAGTTCTTGTATTTGTACGAGTGTTTTGACCACGAACTGGTAAACCTCTTTTATGTCTAAACCCTTGGTAACATCCAATTTCTTGTTTACGTTTGATGTTCATTGCAACATCACGTCTTAGGTCACCTTCTACTGTGAACTGTCCAACTTCTTCACGAATTAATTTCAATTCATCTTCAGTTAATGTTTCAATTTTTCTAAACTCCTCTAAACCGAGTTTTTCAACGATTGCTTTTGCACGAGTTCTTCCAATACCTTTAATGTACGTTAACCCGATTTCCAACCTTTTATTTTTTGGTAAATTTATACCTGCTACTCTAGCCATACTTAAATATTATTATCCTTGTCTTTGTTTGTGTCTTGGTTCTGTGCAAATCACACGTATCACACCGTGTCTTTTGATTATTTTACACTTGTCACACATTTTTTTTACAGATGCTCTTACTTTCATAATAAAAAATTATTTTAAACGATATACTATTCTTCCCTTTGTAATATCGTATGGTGATACTTCCACCTGTACCTTATCACCCAAGGAAATTTTTATATTATTGATTCTGATTTTACCGGAGATGGTTGCTGTAACAATAAGTCCATCGTGTTCTGGTAACTCCACTTTAAATTGTGAGTTTGGAAGACATTCATTGACTATGCCTTCAACTATAATTTTATCTTCTTTAGCCATTAAAATCGCTTGTGTTAGATTGATTTTGTATTTTGGCTTATAAAAAGCCCCCAGATACTACATTAAAAGTATCTTTATTTCAAGTTTTTTTTTAGTTAAATTGGAATTGATTCGTCTGCACGTTTTGTGAGTACTTCACATCCAGTTTTTGTAATTAAAATCATGTGTTCGAATTGGCATCCGAGACTCATGTCTTGAGTAACTATTGTCCAATTATCTTCGAGTGTAATCATTTTATTTGTACTTTGCCCAATAATTGGTTCTACGCATATTACCATGCCTGGTTTTAATTCAACACCAGTGTTTGGTGTTCCAAAGTTTGGAACTTGTGGCTCTTCCCATAGTTTTTTGCCAATACCGTGTCCAATTAAATCTTTAAAAACGTAGTACCCATTCGATTCAATAAATGTCTGAATTTTATGTCCAAGATCGCCAGTTTTCACACCTGGTTTAATCATTTTAATTCCTTCATAAAGTGCTTGTTGGCAGACATCCATAAAGTGTTGAGTTTCTTTTGGTATTTCTCCAATTGCAAAGGAAACTGCAGAATCACTATTATAGCCATCTAGCAGTACTCCGCAATCAACCGTGATTATATCTCCCTCTTGAAGGGGAGTGTCGTCTGGTATTCCATGTACAATTTCATCATTTACTGCTTTGCAAATTGTAGCTGGAAAACCGAGATACCCTTTGAATCCTGGTTTTCCACCACGATCTAATATGAATTTTTCTACTGCTAAATCTAGTTCTTTTGTAGTCATTCCTGGTTTAGCAATTGTTTGAGCAAAACTAAGTGCTGCACTTAAAATTTTTGCAGCTTTTTTCATTGTAGTTATTTCTGATTTTGTTTTGATGTTTTTGCTCATTATAAACCTAGTTTGTTATGGACTTCTATATTTACATCTTCAATTGAGTGAGAAGCATCTATATTTATAACCTCTGTTATTTTTGAGAATTCTTTGAGTAGAGGTTTAGTACTTTCAAGAAATATTGAAACTCTTTTCTCCATTATTTCTGGAGTGTCATCTGTTCTATTTTCTATTTCTGCACGTTTGACCATTCTTTTTTTAGCAGTCTCTGAGTCTAATTGAAAATTTAGAATTTTAAACTCTATGTTTTTTGATTGTAACATTGGTACAACCTTGTCGAATTGTTGTTGGTTTCTTGGTATGCCGTCAAAAATTATAAAAGATTTTTTGTTAGAATCAATAAAGTTGGCAGCCAATCGGCATACCAACTCATCTGAAACTAAATTTCCACTTTCTATAATTGATTTAACTTCTTTACCTAATTCTGAATCTTCCTGTGCTATGCTTCTTAACTCCGCTCCAGTTTCAAATAGTTTGTAACCTTTGTCGAGTAAAAGCTTAGCTTGGGTTCCTTTACCAGAACCTTGGATTCCTAAGAAAATTAAATGCATATTTATAGAAATTTAGAGTAATCTTGATTAATTAAATGTGTGTCGACTTGTCTTATTAATTCAAGGATTACACCTACTATAATAAGAATACCGGCACCAGAAATTAGTAGTGGTAATTGGCTTCCTGTTGTTCCAATAAGGTTTTGAGCTAAAATTGGAATTACAGCAATACCACCAATGAATAGACCACCAAAGAAGTTTAATCTGTGCGATACTTTGTGTAAATATTCTGCAGTTTCTTTTCCTGGTCTAATCCCAGGAATGTATCCACCACGTTTTTGAATATTGTCAGCAACCTTTTCTGTATTGAATGTGATACTTACATAGAAGTATGTAAATCCAACAATCAAAAGAAATAAAGTGATTAAATACAATGGTTTATCTATAGAGAAATACGTCAGGATTGCAGATGAAATGTCTTGCAACAACGGTTTGGCAGAATTTTGCATTAATTGTGCTGCAATAGTTGGGAATGTAACAACACTTACTGCAAATATAATTGGAATCATGCCGGCTTGATTTACCTTTATAGGTAGTTCACTCATAGCGCCTTTGGCAGATTTAGAAGCGTATGCTACTGGAATTCTTCTGTATGCGTCTGTAAATAGTACAGTTGCAATAATAAGTCCAAGAGTAAGCAATACAATTGCAATTACTGGAATTAGTTGAGTAATATCTTTAGATGCGACTAGTAAATTTTGTGCAAGTGCAGTTGGTACTGTAGATATAATTGATGTAAAGATTAGTAGCGATACACCATTTGATAGACCATTTTCTGAAATTTGTTCACCAAGCCACATTAGTAGTACAGAACCAGCTGATACTGATAACATGATTGGTAGAATAACAGATGGGTCGCTTATATTTTCAATAATTGGAAGTTGTGCTTGTGAATTCAATAGAAGGATGGTTCCATATGATTGTAACAATGCTAATGGCAGAGTTAGCCATCTAGTAATAGAATTTAATTTTCTACGTCCTTGTTCTCCATCTTTCGATAACTCTTCGAATTTAGGAATAACTACAGTTAGTAGTTGCACAATAATGGATGCATTAATATACGGCCCAAGCCCCATAAGTACTATTGAGAAGTTTTCAGCGCTTCCACCTGTAAGCAAACTAAATATGCTTAAGAATTGATTTTGCTCGAAAACTGCTTTCAGACTAGCAAGATTCACACCTGGAATAGATACTTGTGCCATTAATCTGTAGACAAAGATGATTCCAAGAGTATATAAAATCTTACTTCGAAGATTTTTGTTTTCGAAGATGAGTTTTAATTTTTTCATGATTTTACTATTATTTGGCTTCTAATATATTAACACTTCCACCAGCTGATTCAACAGCTTTAACTGCTGTTTTCGATGCTTTGTCAACCGTGATTGTTAATTTTTTCTTTAGCTCACCTTTTGCTAGTAATTTTGTTGGTTTTTTCATATCAATCAACCCTTTTTCAGTAAGAGTGTTTTGGTCTACTGTATCACCATCATTGAATTTTTCTTCTAATGTATATAGATTGACGATGTTAAATACTGTAGGTTTGAATGCTTTAAAACCTTTTAGTTTTCCTAGTTTTTTGAATAGGGGAGTTTGTCCACCTTCGAATCCTCGACGAACACCTCCACCACTTCTAGAATTTTGACCATCTCTACCACGTCCAGCATAAGTTCCAGAAGAACCATTACCACGTCCAACTCTTTTACGAGTTTGACTTTGTGAAGAGCCTGGTTTTAAGTTATGTAATTTACTCATTATTCTTCGAATTAGTTTTCTGATTTAGTTTCTTTTTTTACAGCTGTTTTTTTAGCTGGTGCTTGTTTTGCAGTTTCTTTTTTGGCTGTTGTAGCTTTAGGAGCTGCTTTTTTAGTTGGTGCTTGTTTTACAGTTTCTTTTTTGGCTGTTGTAGCTTTAGGAGCTGCTTTTTTAGCTGTGTGTTTTTTAGGAGCTGCTTTTTTACCTGTAGGTGCTTGTTTAGCTGGAGCATGTTTTACAGCCTTTTCTTCTTTTTGTTGAACTGTTTTCAGTCTCATAGCTTGACCTGGTGTAATTCTTAGCATTTTTAATGCTTCGATAGTAGCTTTTGTCGTATTAATTTTGTTGTTAGAACCAAGTGATTTAGTTAAAACATTTTTAATACCAGTAAGTTCTAGTACAGTACGTACTGCACCACCTGCTATCAAACCTGTACCTTCTGATGCTGGCTTGATAAGAACTTTAGCAGATTTGAATTTTGATTGAACATCATGTGCGACCGTGTTTTGGTCAAGTTGGATAGTAATCATGTTCTTTTTAGCTTGTGCAACGGCTTTTTTAATAGCTCCTTGTACTTCTTTTGATTTACCCATTCCAATACCCACTTTACCTTTATGATTTCCAATACATACAGTAGCTCTAAATCTTAGTCTACGACCACCTTTTACTACACGAGTAACACGGTCGATTTGGATTACTGCCTCTTGGAATTCTTTTGGTTGTCTATGTGCTTTATGTGCTTTCATAATTTGTCTTTTAGAATTTTAGTCCATTTTCCCTTGCAGCTTCAGCTAGAGCTTTAACTCTACCATGGAATTTGTAGCCATTTCTATCGAAAACCACGTCTGCAATTTTTTTAGATTTTGCTGCTTCTGCTAGTAGTTTACCTACGTTTTTTGCAGAATCAGTTTTTGGATTAGTTTTAGTTTTAAGATCGTTTGTAGATACTAAAACTAGATTGTTTTGATCGTCTATTAACTGAGCGTAAATATTGTTTAGTGAACGATATACGCAAAGTCTTGGACGAGCAGCCGTTCCAGTAACCTTAGAACGGATTCTTTTATGCCTTTTTTTTCGTGCAATTTGATTAACCATTGTTCTATATTATTAATTAGTTTATTTTGCGGCTGCTGTTTTACCAGCTTTACGTCTAACGTATTCACCAACGTATCTAATACCTTTACCTTTATACGGTTCTGGTTTTTTAAGACTTCTTATATCTGATGCAACTTGTCCTATAAGTTGTTTGTCATGAGACTCTAGAGTGATAATGTTGGTTTTACCTTGTTCTAAAGTAACTTTAACATCAGATGGAACTGCGAATATTACCGGGTGAGAGAATCCAAGTTGGAATTCTAGGTTAGTACCTTTTTGAGCCACTCTGTAACCCACACCAATAATTTCTAATTGTTTTTTGTAACCTGTAGTTACACCTTCTACCATGTTGTTGACCAATGATCGGTAGAGACCATGCAATGACCGAGAAAACTTAGTTTCATCGATTGGATTAACTGTAATAACGTTTTCTTCCATTGTCACATTCACATTCGCATGTAGAGCTTGAGTAAGCGTACCTTTAGGACCCTTAACAGTAATTTCGGTATCCGTAATTGTCACTTCTACGTTTGATGGAACGTTGATCGGTAATTTTCCAATTCTTGACATTTTATTAATATTTAATAATTGATTTAGTAAATTCGGCAGATAAATTCTCCACCTAGCTTTTGAGAATAAGCTTTCTTTTGAGTCATAAGACCTTTAGATGTCGATATAATATCGAAACCTAGTCCAGATTTAACTGGTTTAAGATCAAGATACTTTCTGTAGATTCTTTGCCCAGGTCGGCTAACTCTGTTTAGAGTTAGATTGAAACCTTTGTAAAGATCTAAAGTAACAACTAAGTCTGGTTTTGTTTCACCAGTTTTCTCAACTTTTTTAATGCATTTTTCGTCTACAAGAATTTGGCAGATTTCGTGCTTGATTTTAGAGTAGGGAAGAGTCACTACTTCTTTTTTAGCTTTTTCTGCGTTTCTAATTCTTGTTAACAAGTCTGCTATTGGATCTGTAATCATTGTAATATAGTGTTAATTTTACCAAGATGATTTTTTGATTCCAGGAATTCTTCCTTTTGAAGCTAGTTCACGGAAGCATATTCTACATAGATCAAATTCTCTCATATATGCGTGTACACGACCACATTGTCCACATCTGTTAACCAATCTAGTCGGTTTGTCTGTTTTCTTACCAGCTTTTTTTGCTTTAAGGATTCTTTCCTTATTGCGTGCGTGTTTAACAATTAATGCTGTTCTCGCCATAATTTATAATTAATTTTTTTCTTTAAATGGGAAATTGTACTTTCTTAGCAGAGCGTAACCTTGCTCATCAGTTTGAGCAGATGTTTGAATCACGATTTGTAAACCGTGAATTTCTACTAAGTCATCTGGATTAATTTCCGGGAAAACCAAATGTTCTTTGATACCTACAGAAATGTTACCACGACCATCGAAACTTTTTTTAGAGAATCCTCTAAAGTCACGTACACGTGGAAATACAACATTTACCAAGTTATTCAAGAAATCATTGGCTTTTTTACCTCTTAGAGTAACAGCTACTCCAACAGGCATACCTTCTCTAAGTTTAAAGTTAGAGATGGATTTTTTTGCTTTATTGACTACGGCCTTCTGACCAGCTATTAAAGTTAGGTTTTCTTGTACCTCTTTCACAAGTTTTTTATCTTTTTGTGCAAGTGTACCAACACCAGCTCCAATAATAATTTTTTCAATTTTTGGAACTTGATGAGGATTAGATAGACCTAATTCTGATAGCAGTTCAGCTTTGATTTGTGCCTGAGTAATGTTTTTTAACATAGTGCTATTCGATTACTTCATTAGATTTTTTTGAAACACGTGCTTTAGATCCATCTTTTTTAATAGTGTACCCAACACGAGTTGCTTTGTTTGATTTTTGATCGATTAATGCAACATTCGAAACATCGATTTTGCATTCGATTTTAAACATAGAACCTGGGCCTTGTAATGACTTTTTTTTGAATTTAGTCTTTACGTTCACGCCTTTGACGATCACTTTTGATTCTTTCACAAAGGTTTTAAGGACTTCTCCTGTTGTGCCTTTGTTTTTTCCGGCTATGATAATTACTTTATCTCCTTGTTTAATTTTCATAATTACAGTACGTCAGGTGCTAATGAAATAATTTTTTGATAACCTAGTTCACGTAGCTCACGAGCTACAGGTCCGAATACACGTGTACCCTTAGGCATCTTTTCTTTACCGATGATAACTACAGCGTTATCGTCGAAGCGAACATATGTGCCGTCTTTTCTGCGAACTTCTTTTCTAGTTCTTACCACTACAGCACGTTCCACTTTTTTCTTTTTTACAGTCCCAGAGGGTGCAGCTTCTTTAACTGTGACAACGATTATGTCTCCAACCTTAGCATATCTTTTTTTAGATCCGCCAAGTACTTTGATACACATAACACGTTTTGCGCCAGTATTGTCTGCTACCTTGAGCATTGTTTGCATTTGAATCATTGTGGCAAATAGTTATAGTAAATTTATAATTTATTTTGGACTAACCACTGTCCATCTTTTTAATTTTGAAATTGGTTTAGTTTCATAGATTGTAACCTCGTCTCCAACTTTGTACTTTGACTCTGGATCATGAGCGTGGAAGTTTTTAATTACTTCGTATGCCTTGTGATACTTTGGGTGAAGTACTTTTCTAGTTACTTTCACTTTTAGAGTTTTGTCCTTTGCTGTGACGACGATTCCTTTTTTAGTTCTCATTTTCTTCTTGATTTAGAGATTTTTCTGAAAGAATTGTTTGAATTACTGCAATTTGCTTACGAGCCAATTTGTAATTCTTGTGATCTTTTGAATGTCCAGCACGTAACTCTGATTTAAGTTTACTTACGAAACTAACAAGCTCTTGATGAGTTTTTATTAGTTCTGATACGCTTTGAGCTTTCAAATCAATTGTTTTTGCGAATTTCATTAGATCTCTTTAGTTATAATTTTACATCTTGATGGAAGCTTGTACGAAGCAAGTTTTAATGCTTGACGAGCTACCTCGATATCAACTCCTTTAATCTCGAACACTACTGTTCCTGGTTTGATATCTGCTACAAAGTAATCCGGTGAACCTTTACCACCACCCATTGGTACTTCTGCACCTTTGGTTGTGATTGATTTGTGTGGGAAAACTTTGATGAAGATTTTACCACCCCGTTTAGTGTATCTAGCCATTACACGACGTGCAGCTTCGATTTGACGTGAAGTCAATTCGCATGGATCTAGTACGATAATACCTATATCTCCAAATGTAACTGAGTTATTTTTCTGAGCTACACCTTTTGCATTGGCATTTCTACGACGGTGATACCTTCTGAATTTAGTTTTTTTAGGTGTTAACATGTCTAAAATTTTAGCTTATTTGATTATAAGTGATTTTTGCGATTAATCAAGGTGAAATGTAATTTTAATTGAAAACCTCACCTTTGTAAATCCAAACTTTCACTCCGATTGTTCCGTATGTTGTTTCTGCCCTTTCATAAGCGTAATCAATATCTGCACGGAAAGTTTGTAGTGGTACTCTTCCGAGTGAGAAGAATTCGCTTCTTGCGATATCAACTCCGTTTAGACGACCAGCGATTTTAACTTTTACACCTTTTGCACCTGATTCCATTGCTTTCTCTAGTGCGAATTTACATGCCCTTCGGTATGAAATTCTTCTTTCTAGTTGTTGTGCGATGTTTTCTGCAACAATCTTGGCATCTAAGTTAACTTTTGCAATCTCATGGACATTGATTGCAAAGTGTGATTTAAATTTTTTTTCTAGTTTTTCTTTTATAGCCTCGATTTTCGAACCCTGTTGTCCGATAATCAACCCTGGTTTTGCTGAATGAATATCTAATTCAATCTTGTCCGTAGTCTTAGAAATTTGAATGTGAGAGACACCTTTGTTTTTATACTGAATGTCCAGAAATTTTCTAATTTCTATATCTTCCTTCAAGTATTTTGCGTAATCACCCTTTTTTGGAAACCAGGTTGAATCCCAAGATGTTGTGATTCCAAGACGTATACTCTTTGGATTTACTTTTTGTCCCATAGTTATTATTTATTAGATACTTTAGCTGCAGCTTTTTTAGCTGTTGCTTTTTTGGCAGGAGCCTTTTTAGCTGGAGCTTTTTTAGCTGTTGTTGCTTTAGGAGCTGCTTTTTTAGCTGCTTTTTGTTCTACTTCTTTAACTTCCGTCGCTGTAGCAGGTTGAATTTCTGCATTTTTGTCAGCTAGGATAACGTGAATGTGTGAACAAAATTTGTTAATTGGATGTGAACGACCTCTTGAGATTGGAATAAATCTTTTGATGGTCATACCTTTAGAAACTTTGATTTCTTTTATAAAGAGGTCAGATGCGTTAGCTTTGCTATTTGTTTCAGCATTTGCTTTCGCACTAGCTACTACTTTATAAAGAATTTTCGCTGCCTTTTTAGGTGTAAACTCCAATGTAGCCAAAGCTTGATTAACATCTGCAGTTCTAACTAACTCAGCAACCAAATTCACCTTTTTAGGTGAGATGCGTACATTTCTTAATGATGCTTTCATAGTTTGTTATTATTATTTTTGTTTACCACCGTGGGCTCTGAATGTTCTTGTTGGAGAGAACTCTCCTAGTTTGTGTCCTACCATGTTTTCAGAAACATATACTGGTATGAACTTTTTTCCATTGTGGACTTGGAATGTCTTACCTACAAATTCTGGAGTGATTGTCGACCTTCTAGAATATGTTTTTATAGATTTAACGTTTTCGTCCAAAACCTTTTTCATTAGGCTTGGACAGGTCCATGGTCCTTTCTTTAAACTTCTTGCCATAGTGTATTAAAATTATTTTTTATTAGAGTGTCTAGATTTGACAATGTACTTGTCAGAAATTTGTCTTCTTCTTGTTTTTCTACCAAGTGCTTTTTGACCCCATTTAGTTTTTGGAGCCTTCATACCAATTGGAGAACCACCTTCACCACCACCATGCGGGTGATCTACAGGATTCATGGCTTTACCACGAACTGTAGGTCTTTTACCTAACCATCTATTTCTACCGGCTTTACCGATATTAATATTTGAATATTCTTGGTTAGATACAACTCCGATAGTTGCGAAACATTTCTTTTCTACTAGTCTAACTTCACCTGATGGCATTTGAACTTGAGCTCTTGGACCTTCAAGAGAAACTACTTTACCATATGAACCTGCTGATTTAGCAGTTTGACCACCTTTGTTTGGAGTCAATTCGATATTGTAAATTGAGTAACCTAGAGGGATGTTTTTAAGCATCATTCTGTTACCAGTTTTAATTTTAGCTTTATTAGCAGTGATTATTTCGTCTCCGACATTTATTTCACCTGGAGCTAGATGGTATCTCTTGTCACCATCTTTATACGTTACTAGCATAATATATGCTGAACGATTTGGATCGTATTCGATAGAAGAAACTTTTCCTGGAACTCCATCTTTTACAGTTCTAGAGAAGTCTACCAATCTATACTTTCTTTTGTGACCACCACCACGGTGACGCACAGTAAGCTTACCTTGGTTATTTCTTCCACCTTTTGAATTTTTTGATACAACTAAACGCTTTTCAGGTTTCGTCTTAGTAATCTTCTCGAATGTATCTCGAGTCATATGACGTAAACTTGGCGTTGTTGGTTTATAACTTTTTAACGGCATCTTACTTTGTATTATTTATCTCGATTTTTGCTTTTCCTACAAATCTAACAATTGCTTTTTTATAGGATTTTCTTTTAGTCATAGTTCTTTTTCCAAGATTTCTCTCTTTAGATGGAACTTTAACTATTCTTACAGCTTCAACTTTTTTTCCGTATAGTTTTTCAAGATCCTGTTTTACTTGAATTTTGTTTGCACTGTTTGGAATACGAAAGTGGTATGCACCATCTTGCGATTGTTGATTGCTTTTTTCTGTAATAATATAATCAAAACTCAACATTCTATATTAGTTAGCGAATACTTCTTTTGTAGTGTTTACTGACTCACCAACAAAACATACCGATTTAAATTTTGTTAAATCGTGGATATTAAGGTAAGCAGCTGGAATAACTTTAACGTTAGGAACGTTTTTTGTTACTCGTAAAAAATCAGCGTCTTTGGCGCTAGTTACAAATAGACAATTTCTTGCTACTGGTAACTGTTTAAGTAGTTCTACGAAATTTTTGGTTTTAAGATCCTTATCTGAATAAGCATCAAGACCGAAGATTCGTTCCTCACGAGCTACTTGAGAAAGAGCGGAGAACAATGCCTTTCGTCGCATTTTTTTCGGCATTTGTATTTCGAAGTTCGCATTATTGCGTGGACCAAAAGCCACACCACCACCTGGCATGTGAGGACTTCTTGTAGAACCTTGACGTGCTCTACCTGTACCTTTTTGTCTAAAAGGTTTTCTACCACCACCTCTAACTTCACCTTTTTCAAGAGTGTGAGCAATTGAGGCTCTAGAGTTAGAAAGTTGTCTGATAAGTGCCCTGTGGATAAGCCCTCCGTTGAACTCTACTTCAAAAATTTCTTTTGGAAGATTAAGATCTTTTGCGACTTCTCCTTTTTGGTTATAAACTTTTATCTTCATATGTACAGACTTATAACTACTAAATTATTTTTACCCCCGCTAACTGGACCTTTAATTCCAACTAAATTGCGAGAGTGATCGAGGTATGAAACTACCCCTTTTTTTGTTTGTGTTGCGTGTCCCATGTGACCTGGTAATTTCTTACCTCTTAGTACACGACCTGGAGCAGCACAACCACCAACAGAACCTGGCTCTCTGTGATGCCTTGAACCATGAGTTTCAGGACCACGAGAAAAGTTATGTCTTTTAATTACACCTTGAAAACCTTTACCTTTTGTTTTTGCGGTAACGATTACACGAGTAACATCGTTTAGAAGTTCAGTTGTTAGTTCTTGACCTACAGTGTACTCTTCTGTTGAATCAACTCTAAATTCCCTTAAGTTTCTAAACTTTTTTGTTTTAGTAGGTTTTTTTAGTTCACTATAACCTACTACTATAGCATTATAACCGTCGTTTTCGACAGTTTTGATTTGAACTATTTTGTTTGGTAAGCATTCAACAACAGTCAACGGAATGGCTTTGCCATTTTCGTCGAATATTCTAGTCATGCCTACTTTAGTACCGAGTAATCCGGCCATAATTCAGAGGTTTTAAATTATATATACTAACTTGAATTTAGCTATCAAACCTTAATGTGTTTTTTTGAACTTGTCAACATTAAGCTTTAATGCTGTGAAACTATTTTTGATCAAACATCATTTTGATCTCAATATCAACACCAGCTGGAACTGTTAGATTAGTTAGTGAATCTACAGTCTGACTAGTAGTCTCGTTGATATCTATTAGACGAGCGTGAGTTCTCATTTCGAACTGTTCACGTGAGTCTTTATTTACAAACGTTGATCTAAGTACTGTGTACTTTTTGATTTTTGTTGGTAGTGGAATTGGTCCTGCTACCATGGCTCCAGTATCGATCGCTGTTTGGATGATTTTTTTGGAAACCTCATCGAGGATTTTGTGATCAAAGGCCTTTACCTTTATTCTGATCTTTTGTTTGTTCGCCATGTATGTACGATTAAATTTCCGAGTTTGCTCGGACTTTACTAGCACACAATGTGTGAGAATTTAGACCGAGTTTTGTGAGCTGCCCCACACTTAATTAAATAAAAGCACTTAATTAAGCCCATACTTTATATATTTTTTAAGTATCATTGTCAATACTTTTATAAAAAAAAACCACCTCCCAAGAGTAGGGAAGTGGTTTAAATAAAAATTTATGAGTGATTACTCAATGATACTAGCTACAACACCAGCACCAACAGTTCTACCACCTTCACGAATTGCGAATCTCATACCTTCATTCATAGCGATTGAAGATCCAAGTTCAACAGTCATTTTGATGTTATCACCAGGCATAACCATTTCAACACCGTCTGGTAGAGTAACTGAACCAGTTACATCTGTAGTACGCATGTAGAATTGAGGTTTGTAACCTTTGAAGAATGGTGTGTGACGACCACCTTCGTCTTTAGAAAGGATATAAACTTCTGCTTCGAATTTAGTATGTGGAGTAATAGAACCTGGAGCAGCAATTACTTGTCCACGTTCGATGTCGTCTCTTTCAATACCTCTAAGTAGAAGACCTACGTTGTCACCAGCTTGACCTTGGTCTAGAAGTTTTCTAAACATTTCAACACCAGTTACTACAACTTTTCTAGTTTCTTTGATACCAACAATTTCAACTTCTTCGTTTACTTTAACAATACCTTGTTCGATTTTACCAGTAGATACAGTACCACGACCTTTAATCGAGAATACATCTTCTATAGGCATAAGAAGTGGTTTGTCTAGTTCACGTTTTGGTTGAGGAATGTATGAATCTAAAGTTTTTAGAAGTTCTTTCACAGGTTCAGCGTCTGGACCTGTTGGGTTTTCAAGTGCTTTAAGAGCAGACCCTTTAAGAATTGGAGTGTCATCTCCTGGGAATTCGTATTTATTTAGAAGATCTCTGATTTCCATTTCAGAAAGTTCAGCGATTTCTGGATCAGCAATATCCATTTTGTTCATGAATACTACGATATAAGGAACGTTTACTTGACGAGCAAGTAAGATATGCTCACGTGTTTGTGGCATTGGGCCATCTGCAGCAGATACTACAAGGATAGCGCCATCCATTTGTGCGGCACCAGTAATCATGTTTTTTACATAGTCGGCATGACCTGGACAATCTACGTGAGCGTAGTGTCTTTCGTCAGTTTCATATTCTTGGTGAGAAGTAGCAATTGTAATACCTCTTTCTCTTTCTTCTGGAGCGTTGTCAATTTGGTCAAAAGCAACAGCCTTGTTACCTTCTCCACCAAATGCAGCGTTTGCTACTGCAGTTAAAGCAGCAGAAAGTGTTGTTTTACCATGGTCTACGTGACCAATGGTACCCACATTTACGTGTGGTTTTGAACGATCAAATACAGCATTCATGTATTATTGGTTAATGATTTATAAACATATTAGCGAATTGATTCTAACTAAAATATTTTTTGAAATCAAGTTTTTTTTGCTTTAATACAACCTTTTTTTAAAAAAACCTGGTGTAAACCAGGTTTTTTATTTTAGCTTCTAGATGCTGCAACTTCTTCTGCAACATTGTTTGGTGCCTTTTCGTAATGATCGAATTGCATAGACGAGCTAGCTCGTCCTTGCGTAAGCGATCTTAGCTGAGTAGTGTATCCAAACATTTCTGATAATGGAACAAAAGCTTTAATTACTTTTGCGGTACCTCTATCTTCAGACTCTCTAATTTGTCCACGTTTAGATGAGATATTACCCATCACATCACCGAAGTAATCTTCTGGAGTAACAATTTCTACATCCATAATTGGTTCAAGGAGTACTGCTTTAGCTCGTTTAGCTGCATTTGCAAATGCTACTGCTGCACAAGCTTCAAATGAATAAGTAGAGGAGTCAACATCGTGGTAAGAACCATCTGTTAATTCTACTTCTACATCCACGATTGGGTAACCTGCAACAATACCACGTTTCATTGCATTTTGAATACCTTTATCTACCGAAGGAATGTATTCTTTTGGAATACGTCCACCCACTACTGAGTTTTTAAATTTGTAACCAGCACCTGGTTCTAATGGACGAACACTCATTAGTACATGAGCATATTGACCACGACCACCAGATTGTTTTACGTATTTTTCTTCTATATCTACTGCAGTTTGAATAGTTTCACGATATGCTACTTGTGGAGCACCCGTGTTTGCTTCAACTTTAAACTCTCTTTTTAGACGATCGATAATAATTTCTAGGTGTAGTTCACCCATTCCAGAAATAATTGTTTGACCTGTTTCTTCGTCTGTGTAAACTTTAAGAGAAGGATCTTCTTCCACTAGTTTTGAAAGAGCAAGACCCATTTTTTCTTGGTCAGCTTTCGTTTTAGGTTCAATTGCAATCGAAATTACTGGTATTGGAAAGTCGATTGATTCAAGTAAGATTGGAGATTTTTCATCACAAAGCGTGTCACCAGATCTTGTTTTTTTAAGACCAATTAGAGCAGCAATATCTCCAGCTCTAATTTCACCGATTTCTTTTCTTGTGTTTGAGTGCATTTGTACAATACGGCCAATTCTTTCACGTTGACCACTTACTGGGTTAAATACGTATGATCCTGATTTCATTACACCTGAATAAATTCTTATAAAGGATAATCTACCAACGTATGGATCTGTAGCAACTTTAAATACTAGACCAGAAAGAGGAGCTTCTGAATTCAACTCACGTGAATCTTCTTCATCTGAATCTGGTTTAACACCGTGAACAACTTTGATATCTTCCGGAGAAGGTAAATAGCTAACAACTGCATCTAGAACCTTTTGAACACCTTTATTTTGTAGTGCTGTACCACATAATACAGGGTAAAGGTCTCCTTTAATTGTTGCTGCACGTAGTGCTGCTTTTAGTTCTTCAGTAGTAATTTCTTCACCACCAAAGTATTTTTCCATTAGAACCTCATCAGTTTCGGCAACTTTTTCAATAAGAATATCTCTGTACTTTTGTACTTCATTATTCATTGATTCTGGAATTGCAACTTCTATTACTTTTTCACCCATTTTACCATCATAGTTATAGGCAACTAAGTCTACTAAATCTACTTGACCAACAAAATCTTTTTCTAGACCGATTGGTAGTTGTATTGCAACTGCATTTTTTGATAAACGATTGTGAATAGATTCAAGTGACATAATAAAATCTGCACCTGTTTTATCCATTTTGTTCACAAATGCGATTCTTGGTACATTATATTTATCTGCTTGTCTCCATACTGTTTCAGATTGTGGCTCTACACCTTGAGAACCATCAAAAACTGCAACACCACCATCAAGTACACGAAGAGAACGTTCTACTTCTACTGTAAAGTCCACGTGACCAGGAGTGTCAATAATATTAATTTTAGTATCACCCCAGTGACATGTTGTAGCTGCTGAAGTAATTGTAATACCACGTTCACGTTCTTGCTCCATCCAGTCCATCACTGCATCACCGTCATGTACTTCACCAATAGTATGTGAAACACCCGTATAAAATAGAACCCGTTCAGAAGTAGTAGTTTTACCAGCATCAATATGTGCGATAATACCAATATTTCTTAAATTTTTTAAATTGTCAGACATTGTATGTGTTAATTAATTAGGAGATTAGTATTTAGCGAAGTGAGCAAAAGCTTTATTTGCCTGAGCCATTCTGTGACTATCTTCTTTTTTCTTGATTGCTGCACCTTCGTTGTTTGCTGCTTGGATAATTTCTGATGCCAAGCTTGATGCAAAGTTTGTTCCTTTTTTAGATCTAGCTGCTGCCAAAATCCATCTAGATGCTAATTGAAATTGTCTTCTTGGTTTAACTTCTCTTGGAATTTGGTAAACCGAACCCCCAATTCTTTTTGGGCGTACTTCTAGTGAAGGTTTTATGTTTTCTAAGGCTTGGTCGAAAACTTCTCTAGATTTCTCTCCTGTTTTCTTTTGAACTATTTCGAATGTTTCTTTTAATAGTCTACGAGCAACAGTCTTTTTTCCATCTAACATGATGAAATTGATGAACTTTTCGATGACCTCGTTGTTACCATTGGCAACAAAATTTACTATTTGCTTTGTCATGTCTTAATCTTTAATTAATTTTTTGGTCTTTTTGTTCCATATTTCGAACGACCTTGAGCACGTTTTTCAACGCCTTGTAAATCAAGGTTACCTCGAACAATGTGATAACGCACACCTGGCAGATCTTTTACTCTACCACCACGGATAAGAACTACAGAGTGTTCTTGTAAATTGTGTCCTTCACCACCGATGTAAGCATTTACTTCCATCCCATTAGTGAGTCTAACACGCGCTACTTTACGTAGCGCAGAGTTAGGTTTTTTAGGTGTCATTGTTTTTACTGCAACACATACACCTCTTTTGAATGGAGCGGCTTGAAGTACTTTGCGTCCACCTTTTAATTGGTTTATTGTGTGCGATAGGGCTGGAGATTTGTCTTTTTTGACTTTCTTTTGTCGCCCTTTTCTTACTAACTGATTAGTAGTCGGCATAATAAATATTTAAATGTATTTTATAATCGTTGCAACTTTACTCAAAATTTAGTATAAATGCAAGTTTTTTAATCATTGAGCTCTTGATTTGCTCTGTATGTTTCACCAGCTGGAATCAATTTACCAATAATTACGTTTTCTTTGAGACCTGTCAGTTTATCTACTTTTTTAGTAGTTGCTGCCTCAACTAAGACTTTAATTGTTTCTTGGAAAGATGCAGCAGATAGCCAACTTTCTGTGTGTAGAGATATTCTTGTTAATCCAAGTAATATATCTTCTGAATCAATAAGCTTTTTACCTTCTAATTCTAATTGTTGGTTGATTTTACCTACAAGCAACTTATCTGCAACTTGTCCTGGAATCAGGCTTGAATCACCACTTGTGATAATTCTTGTTTTAGAAAGCATTTGTCTAGCAATGATTTCTACGTGTTTATCATTAATAGATTGACCTTGTGATGAGTAAATACTTTGTACTTCTTCTATAATGTATTTTAGTACAGCGTAATCACCAGCAATTTGATCAAGTTCTCTTAGATTACAAGCTCCAGATGTAAGTGCTTGTCCAGTTACAACTTCATTACCACTTTGGACTTTAATATTTTTATTTCTACTAACTGTATACAATTTAGTTACTACATCTTCTGATTCAATTGTTACTTTGTAGTTATCTGCAAAAACCACATGTCCAGCTTCTTGAGCCCTGATAGATCTTGATTTTTGAGATGATTTACTTAGAATTCCTTTTTCTTTTATAGTATCACCAACTTTAACAATTGGAGTGTAACTGTCTGGTAATTCGTAAGAAGTTTGAATTGGTTCTTTAGAAGTTAATTCAATTTCGATGTTTTGACCCTTAGTACTTACTTTTACAGTACCATCGAATTGAGCCAATAGGGCAGGAGATTTTGGTGGTCTTGCTTCGAATATTTCTTCAATACGTGTTAGACCTTGTGTCATATCTCCAGCTTCTTGTGCCACACCACCCATGTGGAAGGTGTTCATTGTTAGCTGTGTACCTGGCTCACCAATTGATTGCGCTGCAATAATACCTACAGCAGTACCAATTTTAACTGGTTGGTTATCACCAAAATCGTAACCATAACATTTTTGACATACTCCGTTAGCTGTTTGACATGTTAGAGGAGATCTAACATCTACCTCTTGTACATCTGATTCTTTGATCAAGTTTAGTTCTTTATGACCAATGATTTCACCTTTTTCAACGAGGATCTCACCAGTTTCTGGATGTGTTACCACTTGGGCTGCAACACGACCAAATATTCTATAATTAAAGTCAGTTTGCATTTTTTCACTTTCTGATTTTGTTATTAGGTGAGATTGCTCTGTACCACAATCCGGTTCACGAATGATCATATCCTGTACTGCATCTACTAGACGACGAGTTAGGTAACCTGCTTCTGCAGTTTTTAAGGCTGTATCGGCTTTACCTTTACGACCACCATGCGTTGCAATAAAGTATTCAAGAATTGTAAACCCTTCCTTAAGGTTAGATTGAATAGGTAATTCAATTGTTTGACCAGAAGGTGAGGCTACAAGTCCTTTCATACCTGCCATTTGCGTAACTTGTCCCCATTTACCACGGGCTCCAGACTCAGTAAGGTAGTGGATGTGGTTTTCTGGATCATAAAGTTGAATCATCTCATCTGTAATACTTTTTTTAACTTGAGACCATACTTTAATAGTGTTTGTATATCTTTCTTGATCTGTAATAAGACCTGTCCAGTAGTGATTGTAAATAGTCTTTACTTTGTTTGTAGCTTCTTCGAGTTTTTCTTTTTTAAGTTCAGGAATAATTAGATCTTCAGAACTAATAGAAAGACCAGATTCAGTTACATATTTGAAACCAATATCTTTAAGTTTATCAGAGAACTCTGCAGTTTCATCGATACCATATTTATTGAAACATTTTGAGATTAATTTATTAAGTTTTTTCTTATCTAGAGTTTCATTAATAAATTGAAGTGCTTCTGGAATAATTTGATTAAGAATGATACGTCCAACAGTAGTTTCTATAATTTCACCGCTGTGTCTATATTTAATTGGAGCTTGAATGTGTACTTGATCTAATTCAAGTGCAGCACTTGCTTCGTGATAACTACCAAAAATTAGGCCTTCACCTTTTTTACCTGGTGTCATTTTTGTAAGATAGTAACAACCTAAAATGATATCTTGGTGGGGTGTTACAATCGGTTCACCGGCTGATGGTTTGAGAAGGTTTTTTGCTGACTGGATAAGTTCTCGAGCTTCTTTTTGAGCAGCTTTAGAAAGAGGTAAGTGTACCGCCATTTGGTCACCATCGAAATCGGCATTAAATGCTGGACATACTAATGGATGAACTTGAATCGCTTTACCTTCTATAAGTTTAGGTTTGAAAGCTTGGATACCAAGTCTATGTAGGGTAGGTGCACGGTTTAGAAGTACGAACTTGTCGTGAGTTACTTCGTCTAAGATATCCCATACTTCTTTTTTGTTTGCAGTAATAAGTTTTTCTGCAGACTTGATATTGTGAGCATGGCCATCACGAATTAATCTACCAAGTACAAATGGTTTAAACAATGTTAAGGCCATGGATTTAGGAAGACCACATTCGTTAAGTTTTAATTTAGGACCTACTACAATTACAGAACGACCAGAGTAGTCTACACGTTTACCTAGAAGGTTTTGACGGAAACGACCTTGTTTACCTTTAAGCATATCAGAGATAGACTTGAGTTTTCTTTTGTCAGATGAGTTGTATGCACCTTTTGATTGACGCGCAGAAATATTTAATAGAGTATCTACTGCTTCTTGAAGCATACGTTTTTCGTTACGGCAAATAACTTCTGGAGCACCAATTGAAAGTAGTTTTTTTAGACGGTTATTTCTATTGATTACTCTTCTATAAAGATCGTTAAGATCTGAAGCAGCAAATCTACCACCATCTAGTTGAACCATAGGTCTTAGATCTGGTGGAATTACTGGAAGAGTACTTAGAATCATCCATTCTGGTTTGATTTCAGCTTGGCTCAGACTTTGAATAAGTTTTAGTCTTTTTGTAGATTTAAGTTGCTTTTGCCCACTAGAAGTCTCTACTTCTTGAGTTAGTTGTTCAACAAGCTTTTCTAAATCCATGTTCGAGATAAGCTCGTGAATTGCTTCAGCACCAGTACCAGCTTTGAAGACATGACCGAATTTCATAGACATGTCTCTGTATTCTACTTCTGAAAGTACAACACCACTGTCTAAGTTTGCTAAGTCTTCTTTTGCTTTAGAGTGTTGAAGTTCTAGGTTCTCAAGTTTTTGAGCCACTTCAGACTCCAATTGAGATTCTGTAGCTTTGCCACCACCAGCACCTTTTAAAGCTGCTAATTCTTGTTCGTAGTCTTCTTTGATTTTTTGTCTAAATGCTTTGTATTCAGACTCTAGTTGATTTTCTGTTTCAGACTTTGAATCGTGATCAACACTAATTACAATATATGCTGCAAAGTAAACAACTTGTTCAATTGTTTTTACTGGTAGGTTTAGTAACATACCAATTCTACTTGGAGTAGAACGTAAGTACCAAATATGAGTTACAGGAACGGCCAATTTAATGTGACCCATTCTTTCACGTCTAACTGTGTTTTTTGTCACTTCTACACCACATTTTTCACAAATTACACCTTTGTACCTTACTCTTTTGTATTTTCCACAGTAACATTCATAGTTTTTTGTAGGGCCAAAAATTCTTTCACAAAAGAGTCCATCTCTTTCAGGTTTTTGTGTTCGGTAGTTGATTGTCTCAGGTTTTTTAACCTCACCATGTGACCAAGCAGTGATTTGCTCTGGAGACGCAACAGCAACCGATATGGAGTCAAAGTTGTTTAAGTTATCTTTAAAATTAACAACCATATGAATAAATATTAATTATTAGTAATTTCTTCATCCAGATCTTGGTCTGAAGGATCTAAATCAGTCATATCCATTTCTGGAAGATCTGTATTAGCTAGTTTGTCGATGCTATTTTGCATTTCTTCGACTATGTTGTCTTCGACATCGTGCGCAACTTCTGCTTCTATTCCAAGCTCTGCTGCTGTTTCGCCTGTATTTTCTTCGAGATCTTTTGCCACTTCTTTATCTAGATCTTCTGCCGAACCATCTTCGAGTAAGAATTCTTCAGACTCATCAAATGCAAGACGATCGTTGATTAGTTCTACATTAAGTCCAAGACCTTGTAATTCATTTATCAGTACGTTAAATGATTCTGGAGTTCTAGGTTTTTTAATTTGTAGATCTTTGATAATTGCTTCGTATGCATGTGCACGACCAAGTACATCATCTGATTTAATCGTTAGCATTTCTTGGAGTACATGTGCCGCACCGTATGCTTCTAGTGCCCATACTTCCATTTCACCAAATCTTTGACCACCATGCTGTGCTTTACCACCAAGTGGTTGTTGTGTTACTAGAGAGTAAGGACCAACAGAACGAGCATGAATTTTATCTTCTACTAAGTGGTATAGTTTTAGGATGTATGAAATACCTACTGTTGATCTATGTTGGAAAGCTTCACCTGTTTTACCATTGAAAAGTTGTACTTTACCATCTTCATCGCAACCAGCTTCTTTAAGAAGTTCTTTAACAGTATCTGTTGGAATACCATTTAGGGCAGGGGATGCAACTTGAATACCAAGTTTGTGTGCAGCCCATCCTACGTGACATTCTAAAATTTGTCCGATGTTCATACGAGAAATCACACCAAGTGGATTTAAACAAATATCTACTGGAGTTCCATCTGGTAAATAAGGCATGTCTTCTTGTGGAACAATAAGTGAAATTACACCTTTGTTACCATGACGACCAGCTACTTTATCACCGATTGAAATTTTTCTTGTTTGTGCCACAGACACTTGAATTTGTCTAATTACACCTGTTGGTAGTTCGTCACCATTTTTTCTTTCGAAAATTTGAATATCTACTACTTTACCATAAGATCCACCAGGCATTTTAAGAGATGTGTCTTTTACATCACGAGCTTTGTCTCCGAAAATTGCACGTAAAAGTCTTTCTTCTGCAGTTAGTTCTGTTTCACCCTTAGGTGTAATTTTACCAACAAGAATGTCTCCTTCTTTTACACTAGCACCGATTCTGATAATACCATCTTCATCTAGATCTTTTAATTTTGCATCACCTACATTTGGAATATCTTTAGTTACAATTTCCATTCCAAGCTTAGTATCACGCACATCTATATTGTAGTGTTCAATATGAATTGAATCAAAAACCCCTTCTTTTACCAGTCTGTCTGAGATCACTACTGCATCTTCATAGTTATAACCTTCCCATGGAACATATGCTGTAATTAGGTTTGCACCAAGTGCAAGGTCACCTTGTTCAATAGAAGCACCATCTACAAGTACGTCTCCTTTTTTAACCTTTTGTCCAGATACAACTACTGGTCTTTGGTTAAGACATGTACCTTGGTTAGATCTAATAAAGTTTTGTAAGTCGTACTCAACTTTTTTACCATTTTTGTAAATTACAACTACTTTAGATCCATCTACAAAAGATACATCACCATCTTGTTCAGCTTGAATTACGTGGTTTGAGTTTCTACCTGCTACAGATTCCATACCTGTACCTACAACTGGTCGTTGAGGTTTTACTAGAGGTACTGCTTGACGTTGCATGTTTGTACCCATCGATGCACGAGTGTTATCATCGTGCTCTAGGAACGGAATGAGTGATGTTGAAACTGAAATAATTTGTTTTGGAGCAATATCAATATGTGTAACTTCGTTAACGTGAGCCATTACTGTTTCACCGTTTTTACGAGCTGATACACGTTTATGTACAAATTGCCCAAGTTCATCAATTTCTGTGTTAGCTTGTGCTACTGTAATTCTTTTATCATCATCTGCAGACGCCAATATAGTGTCATCTATCATATATGGTCGAACTTCGATTTCTTTGTCTTTAAGTTTGGCAATTGCTGCTGCAGTTTTATCGTTAATTACTTTATCTGCTTTAGCAATCACTTTTTTACCATCTAAGATATCTTTTTTAGGAATTCTTCCAATAAGATTTTCTTTTTTGTTTTGTATAGTGTGTAGTACTTTTTTGAATGGAGTTTCAATAAAACCAAATTCATTTACTACACCATGAGTTGCCAAGTGAACTACAAGACCAATATTTGGACCTTCTGGTGTTGCAATTGGACAGATTCTACCGTAGTGAGTTGGGTGTACATCACGTACTTCAAACGATGCACGTTCACGTGATAGACCACCAGGACCCATAGCAGAAATTCTACGTTTATGAGCTAGCTCTGATAGAGGATTGGTTTGGTCCATGAATTGAGACAGTTGCGAATTTGCAAAGTGCTCACGCAAAGCTGCAGTAATAGGACGAGAGTTTACAAGTTGTGTTGGAGTTACAGTTTCTAGATCTGAAACTGTCATTCTATCTTTAGCAATTCTTTCAGTACGTAATAGACCAATTCTAAATTTGTTTTGTACTAATTCACCAACGGCACGGATTCTTCTGTTTGAAAGATCGTCAATGTCATCTGCTTTTCCGTTACCATTATTAAGGTTAAGAAGATGTTTCATAATTAAAACAAAGTCTTCAACTTTAAATGTGTGATTTTCTTTTTTGTTTTCGATGTCTAAATCGAATCTTTTGTTGATTTTAAAACGAGCAACCGCACCCATGTCATATTTTTTGTAATCAAAAAACATGTTATCGATTGTGTTTTTAGCATTTTCTACAGTTGCAAGATCTCCCGGTCTGATTCTTTTATAAACCAGTTGGTATGCAGAGTCTGCATCTGTGGAAGGGTCTTTTTCTAATGTTTTGTGAATGTAATCTTGTTCTATAGATGTAATTTCATCTTTGAATAGCTCTTTGATTGCATCGTCTGATTCGTAACCAAAAATTCTCAGTAAGGCTGTTACTGGGATTTTTCTTTTACGATCAATTTTAACAGATATAACACCTTTTTTATCTGTTTCTACTTCTAGCCATGCACCTCTTTTAGGAATGATTTTGGCAGCGTAGTATGGTGTTTGTGGTGTTTTACCAAAGAATACACCTGGTGAACGTACAATTTGACTAACTACAACTCTCTCAATACCGTTAACGATAAAAGAGGCTTTGTCTGTCATTAGTGGAATTGTACCAAGATATACATCTTGTTCTTTAATTTCGCCAGTTTCTTTGTTGATAAGTTGAACATGAACTTTTAATGGCGCTTCGTATGTTAAGTTTTTTCGACGACAAGTGTCTGGATCGAATTTAACATCACCAATTTCATGGTTCATAAATTGGAGTTCTAGTTTTTTACCAGAAAAATCCGATATTGGATTGATTTCTTCTAGCAGGTCTTTAATACCTTCACTTATAAACCACTCAAACGATTTAAGTTGAGTTTGAATAAGGTTAGGTAGTGGATTAGAAGCAAGATCATTTTCCGAAAAGAAGTGACGTACTCCTTTACCATCTTTTGATGGTTGGAAAACTGTTTCCATTACTTCTGTGCCTAAGACGAGCTTGGACTTATTACCCATAAATACTAAAGGTTAAGAAACAATTGGGTTACACCAACAACTGTTTTCCCATCTAGACTCAATACCTATGTTGCCTGTATGTGCAAATAATTTATTATAAAGCTGGGGTTTTGTCAAAGTTTTGTGCTATTTTTTTCTTTGTTATAGCGATAGTTTCTCTTTTTAAGTTTACGTAGAGATGTTTTTATGTTAAAATAATCTATTATTATGCAATTTTTGTATTTATGCCTCCAGAGTTACCAGAAAAATTTGATATTTTCGATATTCCAGAGCGAGAGTCTCAAGGTGGTCCATTTGAATTAAGAGAGTCTTTGTTTGAATACTCTAACGATCAAGAGCTTCAAGAGAAATTGAACTTATTAGTAGATGAAAATTTAGAATTAAGAGAGGGTATATCTATGTCGTTTTTAAAACGTTTTGTTATTTTGGCTATAACTATAAATATGAACGGTGAATCAGATAAAACTGTTTACCAAAAGTTATTTATAAAATTGTTAAGAGAAAATATTGAATTTGATTCTGATGACTTAGAAAGTTGTGTGGTTACTTTTAGTGCAAAGGTCTTTTTTGGAAACTTTGACTTATTAAAATCCAAAATAGATACTGATAAAATGAAGACTATTCTTAAGACGTATTTTAGGAGTGCCCCATTTGAAAGTGTTTTAAATTTTGATAAATTAGAGGCATATTTAAATTCTATTGGTGAACCTTTGGACTTAAGTGTAGAGGATATTTTAGATGATTCAATGGAGTTTTCTCTACAATCTGAAAACTTAAAATCATTTCTTTTGAGTAATGTAAATTTAAGGCCCTTTGTGTTTGATCAAGTTAGAGATTCTGTTTTCGAAAATTCCGAACGTCATTTGGATGAGGTTATTTCTAAAGTGGATTTTTATGCTAATTTTTTCACGCCAGACCAAGTAAATGAGTTAACACCAGCTATTTCAGATAGATTAGAGGAGAATCCTGAGTTATTATTTCATAATTATTACAATCTGCATGTGTTAGATGTTGATATGGATAGTTTAATGAATGGAGGAATTAGTACCTTAATTCAAAACCGTGAATACGATTCTCTGTTAAATAACTTATCTGTAATTAAAGACTTTTATAATCAAGAGTTATTATTAGTTAACCGAGATCGAATACCACTTGATAATCAATTATTAAATCTCGTTTCTATAATTGCTAATGATCCAAACTTTAGTATTTATAGTTATGCTGATGATATTATGACTAATATTCCTCCCCAAATTGGTAAAACTCTTATTTTAAATAGTTATAAACGTGATTTAGATGCAAAAAATATTGCGGGTGTTTTAGACTTTTTAGATTATTTGGATGATCCTAATACTACATTGGATATTGGTTTTGATATTGATTTAGTTGAGCTATCAAACACTTTGGAGTTAGATAAGTTAAATGTAGAGACGGAATTGTACTTATCTGAAAGATCACATCAATTAGTGGATCTAATGTTAAGCAAAGCTTTAAATGAGGAATTTGATACATTCGTATCTCATATTCATTTTGCTAGCTCTCAATTTGATTATTCTAGAGTTATTTCAGAAAGTATAGATACTACCTTGGCAAAAAGATTGATGACTAATATCCCTTTGCTTAACAAATTGTCAAGCACTCATGTTCAAAACATGTTAGATGTTTTACTTCGGGATGATATTAATTTTATTTTTGATAGTTTTTTCCAAGATGAAAACTTTGAACCGGAATCTATACACAGATCTCAATCTAAAGTTTCATTTGAAAAGTTGAACTCTGAAAAGCAAATGGTTTTTTTAAGGACTTTTATTGATAATAAATTGTGGCAGTTGGTTTATCATGCTGATAAATGTCTTGAAGCACCTGAGTTGTCTGATCTACGTGAAATTATTGCAGAAGAAACCTTTGTAGCTTTAGATTCTGGTTTTGCAATTCAGGCTCAAGATGCATTATACTTTTATAACGATAATTTAGAACTTGTAAATTTAATCTTAGAGTCAGATCTGTCTCTTGGTTTGGCAAATTATGGAGTTACTTATGATATTTTTAACCATGCTATGTCTCACAATATTATTAAGTCACATGAGGCCTTAGATAATGGTGATCAAGAATTTTTTAGTCAAAAACGACTTCAAGTTGTGTTTTTTGCTAGAAATGCAGATGTTGATGGTGTTTTATCTGGATCTAACAATGTAAACGATTTATATTCAGGAGACGCTAATACTTTGTATTTTGAACTAGAAACCGAAAATGATATGTATGCTTATATGAATCAATTGTCTGAGTTGGGAGTAAATATCGACTTACTTTTATTTGTTGGACATGGATCTTCTAATGGTATCTCACTTGGTTCAGCAGATGAAAGGGGACAATTAGATATTTCAGATCGTGATGAGTTACAAGCAGTTGCTAATTCAGCAAGTCATATATTACAAGGAACTAATGTTATATTATGGTCTTGTAAAACTGGTCAGCAAACTGAGGGGGTAAATATTGCAGATGTTATGTGGTCCACAATTGCTGCTCAAGGTAAGTTAACTGCACCAATGATGAGTGTTTATCAGCCAAGTTTTAGATATTATAATGGTGGTTATCAAGTTACTTACCCTCAAGATTCTATAGGGGATGGTGGTCAACAATATGTACTAGAAAATTTAATGTTTCAACAGTAGTCTATTATAGGTTGTGAATCTTTATAATTTTTTCGGGTGAAATTTCTTGAATTTGATTTTGAATTTCTTTAACAATTGAGTTGATTCTTTCTTTTTCCCAAATTTCACAAATCTCCAAATTGATTATATCCCAATCTGGATTCTCTGGTGTGTCGCTATGTTCTATTATTTGTAATTCTGGTTCTTGCATGACGATGGGGTTAAATTTACAATGTAGTTTAACTCTCAGATCTCTATTCTTTCAGAAAATTGTGGGGGCGCAGCCTGTGGGCTGCGCTATGGCCTTTTAAGGGCTGAATTAGAATTTTTCTGATCCATAAAAGCTTTGTAGAGCTTTGGGAATATTAATCGAGCCATCAGCTTGTTGGTGGTTTTCTATAACTGTAATAGGGAAGCGACTTGTCACAATGGCAGTACCATTTAATGTGTGAACGAATTGTTTTTTCCCATTTCCATCAATAAACTTTATGTTTGCGCGCCGTGCTTGGTAGTCTAGACAGTTGGATGTTGATGTTATTTCTCCATATTCGCCTTGGCGAGTGTCGTCACCTTTCATTGTCATATAGGCTTCAATGTCATATTTACGGTGTGCGCAAGCTCCTAGATCTGCTGTGGCTATGTCTATTACTTGGTATGGTACTTCGAGTCCATCGACGATTTGTTTTTCGATATCAATAATTTTTTGGTGCACTGCTTCTGAATCTTCTGGTTTGCAATATGCAAAGATTTCTAACTTTTTAAATTGATGAACTCGGTAAAGTCCCATTGATGTGCGTCCGTAAGATCCGGCTTCTTTCCTAAAACAACTAGAGATTGCAGCAACAATTCTTGGTCCATTAGTTAAATCAATAACTTCGTTTGAGTGGTAACCAAGCATGGTAATTTCGGCTGTACCAATTAGGCTCATATCTTCGCCGCCAATGTTGTATATGTCGTCTTGTTCTCCGCGAGGATTAAATCCTGCAAATTCAATCACGTCGTTATGGGCAAAGTCTGGAGTTTCGATAATTTCTGTAATTCCGTTTTGTTCTAGAATATTTATTCCGTAATCTATAAGTGCTCGGTTTAGTTTAACAAGTTTGGTTTTGGTAAAATAGGATTTATGACCAGCAATTTTAGTTCCACGTTCAAAATCTAATGCATCGTGGGCTAATAATAAGTCAGCATGATTTTTAGGTTCGAAATCAAATTTTTTTGGTTCAAAATTTTTGTACAACACATTGAAATCTTCTTCTTCGCCAATAGGGCAGTCCGGGTGTGCCATAATTGGAACTTGTTTAAGAAGTTCTAAGAATTCTTTGTTGATTTTTTTATCTTCTTCCTCTAGTTCTTTGATTTGTTGGCTGAGTGTTTTTAGTTCTGCGATTTTTTCTGGAGTAGGTTTCGATTTGGAGCTAGATTTGAGAGTTGAGCGAAGCTCATCCAAGTTTGATTGGGATGATTTTCTTTGGTCATCAAGTGTAACTAAGGCGTCGATATCAACAGACATGTTTCTGTCTGCAATGTTTTTTCTAACCGCCTCTAGGTTTTCTCTGATATACTTGATATCTAGCATTTTTTTGTTTGGTTAATGTACCACAAGTATGCCTTTGAATGCTTTGATAGTCAACATATGCTTTATTAGACTTTAGTTTGAATTTTTTTGTTGTTTTCTAATAATTGTTTTAAAATATAATAAATATTTACAAAAAAATTTATGTCTAATTCTGAAATTAATAATATAGTTGAAATTAGTGGTGATTCTGAAGCGTTACACCTTACTGCTGATCAAATCGCATTATTACATTTAAAATCGAATACAAAAACTCAAGCTATCCAGTTTTTAAAGCAGAACCAACAATATGTTAATGAAATAATCAATAATAATTATCAAAGATCGCATGCAAGAAAGTATAGAGAATTGTTAATTGTAATGTTTGCTTTATCAAATGATTTTTTGTCTGCTGAAATTCGTGATGGCGCAGTCTTTGAAGGATCTCAGGTTAATGCTGATTATAGTTTTTTATCAGCACCTAATAAGTTTAAATCTATGCTTTTACCATTTTTTAATAATTTTAAAGTTAAAACTACTAAAGGGAGATTAATATGTCGCCAGTTAATTAATGGTCAATTAAAAAAAACATCTACAAGAATTACTAAGAATTCCACTATTAAGGTTAATTATTTAGCTGATCCTATGACAATTAAGGCTAAATATAATGGATCAGAACATATTTATATAAGTGTTAAGTCTATTAATGATCAAGATGTAGAGTCATTAGATTTTTACGTTTCTATGGAGTTTTTAGAATCTGAGAATAATTTATCAGATTCTGAGTCTGGTTTTAATTCACTTTTGTCTGAGATTTTAAATGAAAATCAAAGTTTAACTGAGGTTTCAAATTTACAGAATCATGAATCTGAAGATACTAATGATGCTATTTCTGTAGAAAACTCTCAAGATGAAAAATCAACTGTTTTAACAGAAATTTCTTCGCATCAAGTAGATCCAACTACAATCTCAGAACCAGAACTAGAGCCAGAACCAGAACCAGAACCAGAACCAGAACCAGAGCCAGAGCCAACGCCTGTGCCAGAGCCAGAGCCAGAGCCAGAGCCAGAGCCAGAGCCAGAGCCAACGCCTGTGCCAGAGCCAGAACCAGAGCCAGAACCAGAACCAGAACCAGAGCCAGAGCCTGTGCCAGAGCCAGAACCAGAACCAGAACCAGAGCCAGAGCCAGAGCCAACGCCTGTGCCAGAGCCAGAGCCAGAGCCAGAGCCAGAGCCAACGCCTGTGCCAGAGCCAGA